>Ga0075117_1000047_pt1 | contig 89167 bp, 64 predicted proteins | sample AntAceMetag02UKJ_FD_69789 | JGI IMG/M metagenome (GOLD analysis project Ga0075117, IMG submission 69789) | Saline lake microbial communities from Ace Lake, Antarctica - Antarctic Ace Lake Metagenome 02UKJ | ecosystem: Environmental > Aquatic > Non-marine Saline and Alkaline > Saline | place... | reverse complement strand
GGCCTACGCCGAGCGTCACGAGATGAGAGCTTGCGCCGAATCCTAACCGAACTATATTCGCAAAAAGTGTTACCAACGTCCCCGGTCAATGTGTTACCTATGTCCCGGTCCGCACCGGGGTACATCGGTTATTCCTTTAACGGGGGAGCCTGGAGTTACTTCCATGGTGAACTCGATGAGTTTATGATGTGGGATCGTTCACTCAAGGCGGAGGAGATTCAGACGATTGTCGATCTTGCGGGGGAGAATTAGAGAGCGCCCTCAGACTGCGGCAACTGCGGCAACTGCGGCAACTGCGTGACCTCCGTGATTCGCTTCTCATTAATTCTCATCAGAATTGAAGCCGTGGCCCGGGCATCGCAGAGGGCTCGATGGTGTGAATCGAGAGAAATACCGAAGTGCTCACATAGCCTCGCGAGTCCATAGGATTTTAGACCGGGAAAGTAGCGGCGGGTCGCTACGACGGTACACAGGGAGGGGTAGCGGAAGTCGCGCTCGAGTCGCGAAAATTCTTCGCTTAGGAAGCTGTAGTCAAACTTTACGTTGTGAGCAACGAAGACGGCTTCGCCCATGAACTCTGCGAACTCGTCTGCGATTTGAGCGAAGTCGGGTGCACTCGCTACCATTGCGTCGGTGATCCCGGTTAGGTCCACGATGCGTCTTGGAATCGATCTTTCCGGATTGACGAGTGTTTGCCATTCGTCGATCACTTTCCCTCCCCTGATTTTGACTGCGCCGATCTCGGTGACTCGATTCCATTTGGCGTTTCCTCCCGTGGTTTCAATGTCGACAACGACATAATCCTGATCCGGATGGACGATCCACTCGACGCGATTGACTTCGACGGTGATACCCGCTCGTTGAAGTTTCTCGAGTTGTAGAAGCTGATTACGGCGCAGTTGATCACCCTCGGCTTTGACTTCGATGAAACGAATCGTCTCGCCGTCAAGAAGCATGAGATCGGGAAACCCACTGCGGCAGGTTCGGTAATTTTTGAGGATGGACTCGAGAATTTCGATGAGGCTTCCCGGTTTCGCTCGCCAGATCAGTTCGCGGACAAGATCACGGTAATCGGGGTGCCATGAGGTCACTCCATTGGGGGTGCCTTCATGGTCATCCCAGTTTTTCTCAAATGTCTTTACGGCTATGTCAGGATCCTTTAATTGTTGAAGTCGTTCCTGAAGAACGTCGAATCGCTTGTTGTAGAAAATTCCGTTTTTCAGGTCTGACGGTCTCAGCTCGAAACTATTGTGGAGAGCCGCATCCTCGGGATCGAAAATCAAGTCCCAGAGAAAGACTCCAAAGAGATGCTGCCAAAGCCCGTTTTCGGTGTGGAAAGCACGAATGCCTTCTTTTGCAAAGTGATGGATGCAGGCTTGTTCAGGTCGATCCCGAAAGGACTCGTCGAGTTGGAGAACGGGAGCGTTTCGCAACAATTCGGTTAAGCGCCCGACTTTCTTTTTCTGGAATTTTCTCTGATAGAAGTCCTCAGCAAATATCAGCTCACTATCGCTGGAGGGATCTTGAATCAGTTTTGATAAAAGAATCTCTGCCTCGTCTTTTCGCCCCTCGCTGAAGAGTCGGCGTGCCTGCCGCTCGGTAGAGGGAAATTGGCTGGAGGTTTCGTAAACAGAGAGAGCTTTCGAAAATTCCCCGATTCGCTCAAGACCCACTCCCAATTGGTGAAGCGAACGATGCCTCAGCGATTCCAGGTTGATCGAATCCGTCTCGGGCCAAGCGTGGTGTTGCTCGGCCAGTGCCATCAACTCCGCGTCGGTCGCGGATTCGATGGTCGGAAGCAGTTGTGAGTAAAAGAATGATGAACGCGCTTCTTCGGCGGTCGAAAATCGCGCTTTAAAAGTTGATTTTAGCTGGCTTGTTTTAACGACGCCAAGATCTCGAAGCGCGAAACTGGTTAGATTCGATGCATTCGTTCCAAAGAAGAGGAAGAGGATAAACTCGAGCGTTTCCATGCGCGCCTGGACGACATAGTTTTCATCGTCAGCGCAGGGAATGGCCTCCCGAAACGCGATGTTGCTGAGAGCGAAGGCAGCCAGTTTTGCCTTTTTCGCTGAGCTCGTTTTGAAATCACGCAAGGCTGGTGCAGGGCACTTGTTTTGCACCAGTTCTACGATCTCCTCACGAGTGTGTGACTCGAGGATTTCATGGTAGTCGTTTTCCCCGATGCTCCGTGCGAATTCGACTTCCTTTAGTTCGAAGATCGAATCATTCAGCGAGGCAATCTCGTCGTATCGGAGTCGGGTAAGGGGGAAAACGGAGCCTTTGCGGTTCGATAGCCGGACGTAGAGGCAGCGGGCATCGAGCGAAAGTGTCCTGAACTCGGAGATGAAATTCTCGTGACTTGGATCAATGACATGGCGGTAGCGTGACTCCACAAACTCGATCATTTCTTCGAAGTGATCGAGGTAGTATCGAGTTTTGAGAATGATGGATCGTCGAGGGGCCACGGGTGACTATGGTCTCATTTTTCGATAGATGAAATATTCTTGTCTTAAGCCTCGGAAAAAAGGCTGGAAGTGATTCCCCTCACGGCTAGGGTTCCACTATGGAGCCCCTTTTGGAAGTCACCGGTATAGGAAAGAGTTTTCCCGGAGTGAGAGCGTTGCATGAAGTGTGTTTTAGCGTAGGCGTGGGAGAATGCGTCGCCTTACTGGGAGAGAATGGTGCAGGCAAAAGCACCCTGATGAAAATTCTCGCAGGGGTTCAGGAACCTGATGAGGGAACGATTCTGGTAGAGGGTGTTGCCGTGCGAATTCGTTCCGTAGAAGAGGGGCTTTCTCTCGGAATTGCTTTGATCCACCAGGAACTGAATCTCGCGACCAATCTGACAGTTGGCGCCAATATTTTCCTCGGACGCGAGCCGGTCAAAGGCGGTTTGATTGACGAATCGAAGATCGCAGTGGAGGCGCAGCAATACCTCGATCAAGTGGGCCTCGATATTCCCGCTTCGACGCTCGTGAGTGATCTCGCGATTGGCCGACAGCAGCTCGTGGAAATCGCGAAAGCATTGGCGACCGATGCTAAATTACTGATCATGGATGAGCCGACCTCAAGCCTTTCACAGAAGGAGACGGAACGGCTCTTTGAGGTGGTGAAGAAATTGAAGGGTGATGGTGTCAGTGTCGTTTACATTTCTCATCGGCTTAGTGAGGTGATCGAATTGGCCGATCGAGTCGTCGTTTTACGCGACGGGGAGAATGCGGGGGAAATTGAGAAGACCGAGATTACTCACGATCAAATGGTGAGGATGATGGTGGGTCGTGAACTTTCACAATTTTACGCGCACGAACCCCATGCGGCGGGTGAGGTTCTTCTTTCGGTTGAGGGCGTGGTGACGCGAGCCCACCCCACTCATTCGATTAGCTTTTCATTGAGAGCCGGTGAAATCGTGGGGCTGGGGGGATTGGTTGGCTCGGGAAGAACGGAGCTACTTGAGACACTTTTTGGAATTACCCCGGCGCTTGCCGGAACGATCAAGGTTGATGGCGATTCTGAGTCACTGCAGAATCCCCGCGAAGCGATTGCGGCCGGGCTCGCGCTCGTACCCGAAGACCGCAAGCAGCAGGGGCTGATTATTGACATGGCGGTAGCGGACAATCTCAGTCTTGCCTCGGTCGGACGTGATCAGAAGCGGGGCTTTTTGAACTTTGGAGCGGAACGGGAGATTTCCGTTGAGATGGTGGATCGAATGCGAATTAAGACGCCCTCCGACCGCCAGATTGTCCGTTTTCTATCCGGAGGCAATCAGCAAAAAGTCGTCCTCGGTAAATGGCTCGCGATGAAACCGAAGGTTCTGCTGCTCGACGAGCCGACTCGCGGAATTGATATCGGGGCGAAGCAGGAAATTTACGCCCTGATGGAGGAACTCGCGGCGCAAGGAGTTGCTATCTTGTTCGTCTCAAGTGAGATGGAGGAGATTTTAGGAATGTCAGATCGAGCCCTCGTGATGCATGAAGGTCAATTGTCGGGCGAACTTCAAAGGGACGAACTGAGTGAAGAGGCGGTGATGCAACTCGCGACAAGCGTTTCGGAGGCGGCTTGATTTGTGGGTCTGCTGTCACTATATTCAAAACGACATGATCGAGAAGGATCGAAAAGATTGGGAGTGGGGGATCATAGGAGTTGAAGAGCAAGGTCATCATTTGCTGGTGTAGAATTTAAAAATGACCCCCGAGGATCGATTGAGATTGGTTCAAGAGCTACGAGAAACTTTTTACGGCAATGAGACCTTTCTTCCCCGACTTCAAAGACTTTTTGATCATTCTGAACCAAGAGGGGGGCCGCTATATGGTTGTCAGGGGTTGGGCCGTCGCCTCGCACGGGTGGCCGGGGATGACTAAGGATATTGATAGATGGTAGCGGTTGATTCTGAAAACGCAGGTAGAGTAAGAAGTGTTCTCCGCGCGTTTCACGCTCCGGGTCCGATACCCGATGATTTTTTTGATTCAGCCTCGAAAAATATTTATTTCATGAGGACTCCCCCTACCAAAATCGGAATCATTGCATCGATTGATGGCGTTGAGTTTGAAGATTGCTTTGATCGATCTGAAATGGTGGAGGATGAAGATATCTCGATCCGAATGATCGGGCTCGAAGATCTGGTAGAAAACAAAAAGGCTAGCGGGCGACTCAGAGACATCGCGGATTTGGAGGATTTGGGAAGACTGGAATAATTATGGCGAGTGTATTGGTAGGAATGTCAGGGGGTGTCGACTCCAGTGTTGCCGCGGCGATGCTGTTGGAGCAAGGCCATGAAGTCGTAGGTGGCTACATGAAGAACTGGACGAACGAGGAAGGCCTTCCGGGGGATTGCCCGTGGGAGGAGGACATTCGTGATGCACGGGAGGTTTGTGAGTATCTCGGGATCGAGTTTCGCATTCTCAGCCTCATGGACGAATATCGTGACCGCGTCGTGGAGTATCTGCTTTCGGGGTATCGCGACGGAGTCACTCCGAATCCGGATGTGATGTGCAATCGTGAAATGAAATTCGGGATTTTCCGGGAGTTTGCGATCGCCCAGGGGTTCGACCATGTCGCAACGGGGCACTATGCGCAGATACGACAGAACGAAGATGAGACTTTCGATATCTACCGTGGAGCGAAAGGGAAGGATCAAACCTATTTTTTAGCTCTCCTCGAGCAAGAGCAGTTTCGTCAGGCGCTCTTTCCGATTGGCCATTTACCGAAGCCGGAGGTGCGAAAAGAAGCGGTCCGGTTTGGCGTGCCGGTCGCAGATAAAAAAGACAGCCAGGGGATTTGTTTTATCGGCGATATTAAGATGTCGGATTTTCTGGGACACTTTATTGATAATGATCCAGGAGATATCATCACGCTCGACGGGAAAAAAGTGGGAGCCCATCAGGGATTGCATCTCCATACGCTTGGACAGCGAAAGGGGCTCGGCGTTCCCTCCAACACCTATGGCAAGGCGTATGTGGTCGTGGAGAAGCGGCCTGCAACGAATGAGGTCGTGGTCGCTTTTGACGAGCCCGACACGCCGGGGCTCTATGCGACCCGTTGTCGGGTCGGGAGTATCTCGGTGACAAATCAGGCCTTAGCGAAGGTTGCTGAGGCAGGGCAAGTCTTAGTGCAACCGCGCTACCGCTGTGAGGCCTCACCCGTGACGCTCGAATTCGTCGATGATTCAACCGTCGAGGTGCAGTTTGATGTTCCTCAGCGCGCGCTCACGCCGGGGCAGATTTGCGGATTTTATGAGGGGGGGAAATTGCTGGGCGGAGGCGTCTTTCAGCAGATCCACCATTTCTCTCCAAAATCCTAAAACGAGCCGCTCATCAGCTGCAAATAGCGTGACCCGCTTGGGGTCAATTTGGCGGTGCTCCCTGTGCCGGTGATTCGACCCATGGTGAGATGCGAGTGATCGGTGCTCGATGGTTTCACGTAAGTGACAAGGGGTAGGGAAAGGCTCTGTGCGCTTGGTTTGACGGAGAGGGGCACTCCCGTCGCCGCGAATGAAAATTCCCAACTCTTCGGCTTTCTTACCGTATCAAGATCGCGACCGAGCCAGGGGTAACGTCTTAGAAAAGTGAGCGATTCAGCGGGCACTTGAACTGTGTAGTGAACCTCGGTGAAGTTGATGAGGTACTCGGCAATCGAAATATTGGGATTCTCGCGGTGAGCTTTGAAAAGACCTGCGATATCAATCCCGGTCATGTTGAATCCGTTGTAAATCCCGTGGTTGTTCTTGCTCGTGAAGTGACGGTCATACCAGTTTTGAAACTGGTCGTGGAGGAGCATATTTAACTCAACGTGGACGTGAGCCCGTTCGCGATTGATTCCCGCTCCGGTGTACCCCATTCGGGCGATGGTCTGGCCGGCGCGAACCGGTTGGCCCGTCTCGGCAACCGGAGTGCTCAGGTGAGCGTACAATGAAAAGAAGGGGCCGTCTCCCCAATCGTGATGAACGACGATGTAGCGCCCGTAGTTGCTCGCGGTCGATGATCCATTCACGTAGACGACGGTGCCATTGGCGATTGCCCGTATCTCGTCGAGAGGATTGCCGTCGCGGTCCCGTTTTGTTGGCCTAATATCGACACCCTCATGAAGACGGGTGAAAACGAGCCCGGAGCTGGTCCGTTTTTGATTTCGGGAAAAACCATACATTCCCCCGGTCCAGGGCTTTGAAGTGACGCCCTCAAAGTTCCGATCCGTGTACATGTAGAACTGGGAAGGATCGTTCGAGAAAATTGCCGTGTTGTCGGTCGGCAAGACGAGTCCGAGAGGATTGGCGGAAAGAGTCGAGGGTAGAAAACCAAGCAGTCCGAGTGCTAAAATCAGTAGGCGCATGAGTCACAAAGATGAAGTCAGTTCGGCTCCACCTCTAACACATCATAACGGGTTTACCACCTCACCTTCCCGGGCGGGCGAACTCCTCTCCGCTCTCGGCCGCAAGGTCGTCAACATGCGGAAATCTTTCGCGGAACTCTCCGAGGTGACGCTGCTGGAGACCTTCCCACATCACGATGACTCCATCACTGACAGGACGATCAATCAACACCGCGCTTAATTGGGCATCGGAACATCGAATGCCAATGATTTTCCCCTGGGCGGTGAGAGTGATCGCTTTCAGTTCAGTCGCGGCATGATCCTTGAGTTTGAATGCGGCGCCGAAAGAGGCTCCGTCCCTCGAGGTGAACGGGTAGAACCACTCGATGTCTTTGTCTGTGAAAACCGGGATTTTATTGAAAAAATACTGGCGATGTTCTCTGCCCAGTTTGACCGGTGTCATGAACTTGGGGTTACCTGTATCCTCTCCTTCGAGATGGAAGGAGATCAGCGTCATTTTGGTTTTTTTTCCCGCCCCGGGGCACCACATCGCGGTGGTAATGATGGCTAAAAAGAGGACAAGTCGACGGATCATGAGGATAGTAAAACGGGGGAATTGTTAAATGGCAAGCATTCAGCGGACTGGTGATCTCGAAGATTATCACGAAAATATGCTTTTTTCGTTGTTTGAATTGGCAAGATTCGCTAGATCATGCTTCCGCTTTTATGTTAGTCTGGTTCTCCGCAATGGGTTGGAGAGTGAATTTTGACCGAATATTAGCGACCGAACTCTTTTACAGGACACTTACATTGATATGGCAGAAGAAACCGAAGGCACTGATTCAAACGAACCTCAGTTCAAAGACGACATCAAGCAGCATGAGCTGGACCCTAAGCTTAATAAGCTTTATCTCAAGGCAGAGAGCGCAATGGAGCTTCGTAACTGGAGCTATGCGATCAGCTTGATTCAGGCAATCCTAACGAAGGCGCCGGGGTTTCTTGATGGGCGGAAGAGTCTTCGTCTTGCCGCGGCGAAAGAGACTGCGGGCAAGCGGATGAAGCTGGGTGGGGACGCTTTGAAGGTTCTGAAGATGCAGGGCCAAGTCAAGAAAGACCCTCTCGGGGTCATGGCAGCGTTGGAGAAAGACGTCCTCGGTTCAGATCCTTATAACGCGCAGGCGAATGAGCTTCTCTATGATGCCGCCGTTGCGACAGGCCTTCCGATGACCGGTGGATTTGCTCTCCAAACGGTGATCGAGGGATCCCCTAATAACCTGAAATTTTATCACAAGCTCGGTGATTTCTACCTTGATCGGGAGGCCTTTGAAAAAGCGGCTGAGATTTTCGGGAAAATCGTGGAGAAGGATCGAAGTGATCTTGAAGCGACGAAAAAGTACAAGGATGCTACCGCTCGTGGTTCGATTGCTTCTCAGAAGTGGGATAGTGATGGCGATTGGCGCGATCTCTTGAAAGATAAAGATGCTTCAAAAGACCTCGAGGCATCGGGGCGCGCGGCGATGACGCCGGAGATGCTTCAGGAATTGGCTGACAACTTGCTCATTAAATATGGCGAGGACAATGAAAACCTCGATGTCGTAAAGCGCCTCGGGTCGACCTACGAAGAGCTGGAGAAGTTCGAAGAAGCGCTGCCCTTCTACGAGTGGGCATTTCACCTCAGTAAAAATGATCCCGCGCTTGAAAAGAAAGTCGCTCATGTTCGGGAAGTGGTAAATTCACGTCAGCTCGATGAGCTTCGCAAATTTGTTGCGGAGAATCCGGAGCATCCCGATATTGAGCAATACAAAAAGCAGTTGGATGATTCCGAGGTTTCGCAGTTGAGCGATCTCATCGTGGAGTCTCAGGAGCGAGTTGACCGGAACCCCACTGATAATGAACTGCGGTTTGAGTTGGGCGAGCGACTTTATCGCGCGAAGAAATATCGCGATGCGATTCAGCACCTCCAGCAGGCAAAGCGGTCTCCGAGCCTGAAAATCCAGGTGATGAATATGCTGGGTCAGTGTTACGATCAGATGAACATGACTGACCTCGCTGCGGTGCAGTTCAAAGAGGCGGTTGCCGAGTTGCCGGTCATGGACAAGATGAAAAAGGAACTTCTCTACAACATGGCGCTTCTTTACGAAAAGCTTAGTAAAGAGGAAGAGTATCTTGAGGCTCTCAAACAAATTTACGCGGTCGATTACGGCTACAAAGACGTCGCTGATCGGGTTGAGAAATCCTACGGAGGTTAGCCGAGTAGCTGCCCTTGCAAGACGGTCGGCAGTTTAGTTAGTGGCCACTCTTTTGGAAACGAGGCAAGCTCCCGAAAAGAAAAAGCCACGTCATTTTTGACGTGGCTTTTCTATTTGCGGGGCAGAAAAATTCTTCCCTTTTCGGATTAATTTCCGAAAACGAAGCTGCCACGGTCCAGTGTGACATGGATCGTATCGCCCTCTTTGAATTTCCCTTCGAGAAGATCGAGGCTCAGTGGATCGAGGAGGCGCTGCTGAATGACGCGCTTGAGAGGGCGCGCGCCATAAGCGGGATCGTAACCTTCTGTCGCGATTTGATCTATCGCGTCATCACTGAGATCGATCGCAAGGCCCTTCGCTTCGATTCGCCCGACAACGCGGTTGAGCTGGAGTTTCACGATGGCCTTGATGTCGGTTTCGTCGAGTCGGTCAAAGATAATCGTTTCGTCGATCCGGTTGAGGAACTCGGGCCGGAAATGCCGCCGCAATGCTTCGATGACAAGCGCTTCCCGCTGTTCCGGGTTGTCCTCCCCCAAAATGAAGTCTGATCCGATATTGCTCGTCATGATGATGACCGTATTTCTGAAGTCCACGGTGCGTCCCTGGCCATCAGTGATGCGTCCGTCGTCGAGCACTTGAAGGAGGACATTGAAAACATCGGGATGCGCTTTCTCCACTTCGTCTAACAAAACAACCGAGTAGGGCTTGCGACGCACTGTTTCAGAAAGCTGGCCACCTTCCTCGTATCCGACGTAGCCGGGAGGGGCTCCAATCAGTCGCGAGACCGCATGCTTCTCCATGTATTCACTCATGTCGATGCGAACGATCGCGTTTTCGTCGTCGAAGAGGAATTGGGCAAGGGCGCGCGAGAGTTCGGTTTTACCTACACCGGTCGGGCCGAGAAAAAGGAACGAACCAATCGGGCGGTCCTCATCCTGGAGGCCGGCACGGGCGCGTCGAACCGCATTTGAAACCGCTTTGATTGCTTTGCGCTGACCAATGACACGGTCGCCGAGGCGGTCTTCCATTTGCACGAGCTTAGAGCGCTCGCCTTCCTGCAGTCGAGACACTGGAATGTGGGTCCATGCGCTGACAACCGCTGCGATGTCCTCTTCGGTGACTTCCTCTTTGAGGAGGCGGGAGGTGCCTTGCATTGTGTCTAAATCGGCTTGCGCCTGTTTCAGCTCTTCCTCTTTTCTCGGGAGTTGGCCATACTGAATCTCGCTGGCGAGGCCGAGGTTGCCCTCGCGTTGGGCCTGTTCGAGTTCGTTTTTGAGGTTCTCGATTTCCTCCTGGCGTGCGTTAGCGGCGTTGATGTATGATTTCTCATTCTGCCACTGAGCCTTCAAACCGCCTGACTTCTCCTTGAGGTCGGCGATTTCTCTTTCGACTTTTTCGAGACGATCTTTGCTCGCGTCGTCGTCTTCTTTTTCCAGCGCCTGGCGCTCCATCTCCAACTGCATTGCCTGGCGTTCGAGCTGGTCGATTTCAGTCGGGAGACTGTCGAGCTCGATCTTGAGACGCGAGGCCGCTTCGTCGATAAGATCGACCGCTTTGTCAGGAAGAAAACGGTCTGCGATGTAGCGATCACTCAGCATCGCTGCGGCGACAATAGCGGAGTCTTTGATCCGCACTCCGTGGTGCACTTCGTAGCGCTCTTTGATCCCCCGTAGAATCGCGATGGTGTCTTCGGTTGAGGGTTCCGCGACGACGACTGGCTGGAAGCGGCGCTCGAGAGCGGCATCTTTCTCGATGTACTTTTTGTACTCGGCGAGGGTCGTCGCGCCGATCGTTCGGAGTTCGCCGCGAGCGAGTTGAGGTTTGAGCATATTCGAGGCATCGACCGCTCCTTCGCTCGCTCCCGCGCCAACGATGGTGTGCAGTTCGTCGATGAAGAGAATGATCTCTCCGTTGCTGGAAGTGACCTCTTTCAGGAAAGCCTTGAGTCGGTCCTCAAATTCCCCGCGATATTTCGCTCCCGCAATCATCGAGCTAATGTCCATTGCGATGAGTCGCTTATTCTTCAATGACTCAGGCACATCGCCACTGACAATGCGTCGGGCGAGACCTTCGGCGATAGCCGTTTTTCCGACCCCCGGCTCTCCAATGAGGACGGGGTTGTTTTTGGTGCGGCGGGAAAGGATCTGCATGACACGACGGATTTCCTCGTCGCGGCCGATAATGGGATCGATTTTACCAGAGCGGGCGATCTCGGTGAGATCGGTTCCGTATTTTTCCAGTGACTGGTATTTTCCTTCTGGATCCTGATCCGTGACACGTTGACTTCCCCGCACGCTTTGGATCGCCTCGCTGAGCAATTTTTCGCTAACGCCACTGCGAGAGAGCAGCTCTTTGAGATCGCTGCGCCCTTCGCGGGCGAGTGCAATGAGGGCATGCTCGACGCTGGTGTAGTCGTCGGACATATCCTTCCTTAGTTTCTCTGCTGTTGCGATAACAGAGCGCAGATCACTGCTCATGTAGACCTGTTGTCCTGCATTTCCCTGAACCGAGGGGAGCTTCGATAGAATCGTATCTACTTCGGTCGAAAGATGACGTGGATTTGCTCCAAGCTTCGTGAGAATAGGCACCGTGACGCCTTCGGCCTGATTTAAGAGGATGGAAAAGAAATGAGCACTGCTGAGTTCGGCATGATTTTTCTCAGCCGCGAGGGACTGGGCTTCCTGGAAAGCCTCCTGAAGTTTTAAAGTGAATAAATTGGCATTCATAAGCGATTCGAGTGGTCAAGTTTTCAACTTACCTGCAGTATTAGGTGTTCATTACGGCTTTTTTAGGTGTTCATTACGGCTTTTTGTTCAAAAAAAGAAGTTCGAATCCGGAGGCGAAAGTGAATCGGCGAGTGTGGGTCGGCGTCGCCTAAAAGAACAAAAGGCGGATGCCGGCGATGGCGGAGAAGGCGTAGAGGAGGATCTCGAAGGTTCTTTGTGGGACGAGATGGATCAGTTTTCTGCCGAGGAGAATGCCTGCGATTAACGCCGGAAGAAGCCAGAGATTCAATTTCAGAGATTCCGGGTTGATCAGCTCGAGCTGGCCGAGAAAGGGAAGCTTGAAAATATTCACGAGCAGGAAAAACCGGGCCCCGACGCCAAGGAAGGTCTCCTTCTTCATCTTGTGAACAAGGGCGTAAATTGAATAAACCGGCCCCGCGGCATTGGCGAGCATGGTCGAAATACCGATCATGACGCAGCTGACCCAGCGAAAGATGCGGGAGTCGGGGAGGTGCTCAAGGAACTCTTTCCTGAACTCGCGAGCGAGTTGGAGAATGAGCATGAAGAGAATGATGATGCCGATGACGCGTCGTGCCGTGAAATCGTCGATTGCATCGAGTAGAAAATAGGCTCCGATGATGCTCGCGGCGGTCACGGGGACGAGTGGCCAAATCTGTTTCCAGGTCGCGTATTTCCAAAAGAGCGGGAGGACGAGTAAATCGCAAATAACCAGCATCGGGAGGATGATACCGACGCTGTTTTTGGCTCCGAAAAGTTCGGCGATAATAAGCACGTTAACAATCGCAAGCCCGGGAAACCCGGTTTTCGAGATACCGAGACAAAAGGCACCGAGGCAGGCGAGGATTATCGTTACCGTCGTCGCATCAAATGGAAGCTCATCGAACAAGACCCATGCCATACCGCTGGAATGAGTATCGGGCAATTCCTTTTGCCCCGGCGGAGGATCTTAGGGTATCGAGGGGGCGGTGCAACGATCGAATCATGAGACGCGCGGGTGCGCAAGACGAACCGCGCGTCATGCAATTCAGGTTCATCCGCGTCCACCAAAGGTAATTCAGGGGGATCGAAATCCAAACGAAACGCCCCTTGGAAGCTTGACTCTCCATTTGGGTTATGGCGTCTTTAGCGAGGTAGTTTTTTATCTGAACTTCCACTTTAAGTGCCCCATCGCCGGCCACGCTTTTTAAGGGGCAATCGAGAACTTTTTATTAGCCACTGCCGCAAAGAAGCGGAAGACGAGACCTTCACTCAGACTTTGATGGGGGACTAATTCGATAGAGAGCATTTTTGTTCACCTTTGTATCCCGATCAATATCGTGAAAATACGAGCTTCCCGACCTCTCATTTCACTGGAGTAATCTCCGGACTAACAAGGTGGGTTATGGGGGCAGCTCTAGCGATCCCTCCAAAAGACACGAGCGCTCCGAGGATCAACGAAGCTGATTCCGTGGCGTGATCAGTTGCCATGTTTGGGGCCATTAGGGATCTTTCCGCGGGATAGGACCTCTCCGTGGAAATTATTAACGACTGTCGTAGTGAAAGCGGCACTGCATCACGATGAGCGTTTTGTCTGCTACCCGATAAACGAGCCTGTGCTCCTGAGTGATACGTCGGGACCACCAGCCTCGCAAATTGCCTTTGAGCGGCTCTGGTTTCCCGATACCTGAGAAGTTGTTTCTCAGGGTATCCTTGAGGAGGTCATTTACCCGTCCGAGAACTTTTTGGTCATGTTCTTGCCAATAAAGGTAATCCTCCCAGCCTCCGGGAAGCCACATTAATCGCATAGCTCTTCTTCGGAATATTTACCCGCATCGTAATCTGCGAGTCCTTGCTGGATTCGGCTCGCATTGGCAGGGGTGGAAAGCAGGTGGAGCGTTTCCAGCATGGCGTCATATTCTTCCTGCACCATCATGACGACACTGGAATGTCCATTGCGCGTAATCGCTATGACGTCTCGGTCCTCTTCTGCCTCCTTCATCAACCGGGCGAGACCGTTGCGCGCCTCCGTATAATTGAGCGTCTTCATGCCCTAAGATAGGAAAGTGACAGAATTCTGTCAAGATGAAAGCGCTGAGCTTATTCGGCAGAGACCGCGTGAGGGCGGGGCGATCGGTCGCCCCAGCAGGGTTAACTCCGAGCACGCAATAGGGTCAAGAGCACCCGATAGGGTCAGGTCATCGACTCAAGCGGGTGAGGTCAGCCGGGGAGGCGTCTCTTTGTCGGTCTCGAATTCTATCCTCCATCGCGATCATCGATCTTCGGCTCACTTCCGAAAACTTTTCCGATAAGCAAGCGGTGCCATCCCCGTGATTTTGCGAAAGCGTTTTGTGAAGTGGCTCTGGTCGTAAAACCCAATCGAGGCGGCGATTTCTCCCATCGTTGCCGGTGTCGTTGTAAGAAGACGCTGCGCTTCCTGAATCCGAAGCGAGAGGACATATTCCATCGGAGAAAGGCGAAGCACTTTTCGGAAAAGTCGATTGAAGTGGGGAATCGAGAGACCGCTGAGCTCAGCGAGTTTTGCCGCGGTAATCTCGCTCACGAAATGATCATCCAGATACTTGATCGCTTTTTGGAGTTCACCGAAATAGACGCCCTGATCTTCCGGCGTTTCAATGGGATACATCATGCCGAGGAGTCCACAGACTTTTCCCTCATTTGAGCGGAGCGGAGACTTCCCGGAGAGGAACCATCCCGGTGTTCCTCGAATCGTAGGGACGAGCCAGATCTCGTTTCGAATCGTTCTTCCTGTTTCAAAAACGGTCCTGTCGTTCGCTTCGTATGCCTCACCGAGGAGGGTCGGGAAAAATTCGGAAGCCCGTTTGCCGACGAGGTCTTCCGGTGCGATACGATCGTATCGAATGCGATGAAAGTCGTTGTTGAGAACGTAGCGGCTCTCGCGGTCTTTTACAAAAAGACCCATGTTAGGCATCGTTGCCATCAGTTCGATTGGCTCCCTCAGTTCAGGGCATTGGTTGAAAAAATCATCCTGAAAGCGGCGCATCTCATTTTTGCCCATGATCGGATCATACCAAAAACACTGATCGCGTTACAAGACGAGTTATCGAAAAAAGAGTATTCTCGGTCTTGGTTCACCCCTCTATCCTATGTTTGATTTTCTGAATGAAGGCTCCGGCCCGCTTTGTGGCCCTAAACGAACTCGTCGTGAATTTTTGACGGTGGGGGCTCTTGGTCCGATCGGGCTTTCCCTTCCGCAGTTCCTTTCTGCGAAACAGAACGGGCAAATGAAGGGCGATGATACGAAGTCCTGCATCATGATTTTCAATCTCGGTGGTCCGAGTCACATCGACCTCTGGGACATGAAGCCGGATGCACCGAGCGAAATTCGTGGTCCTTTCAAGCCGATCCGGACGAAGTCGAACGCCTTCGAAGTGTCAGAAATCCTGCCGATGCACGCGAAGGTTGCTGACAAGTTTTCGCTGATTCGCTCATGTCATCACGATGGCGCTGCGGTGCACGATGCGGGGTGGCAGATCATGCAAACGGGTCGTCGCTTCACTGGTGGAGTCGAAACGCCTCATGCCGGAGCGGTTGCGAGCTACCTCACGAATCCGCGGAATGATCTTCCTCCCTTCGTAGTTTTGCCTGAGCTGATGGGCCGAGGCGGAGGAAATCTTCCCAATGGTCAGGCCGGTGGATTTCTCGGTAAATCGCAGGATCCTTTTTCGCTGATGGCTGATCCGTCGAAACCTGATTTTAAAGTGCCGGACCTGCTACCTCCTGATCAGTTCGGAGCAAGTCGTCTCGATAGGCGGCGCAAGATGCGCGACATCGTCGATCAGACCGTGAAGGCCTTCGAGGAGAGCGAAGATGCCCGTCTTCTTGATGAGCATTTTCATTCCGCCTTCCGACTCATGACGAGTGAGAAAGCGCGGGCGGCCTTTGATCTGTCGCAGGAGCCGGATTCAGTTCGTGAGCGTTACGGGATGAACCGAGTCGGTCAGTGCATGTTGCTCTCACGTCGTCTCATCGAACATGGGGTTCGTTTTGTTACGGTGAATACCTTCCTTACAGTGTTTAACGACCTTTCCTGGGATATTCACGGGTCGAAGCCTTTTATATCGGTGAAGCAGATGGAGGAACTCGTAGCGCCGATGTATGACCGGGCTTACTCGGCTTTGCTAGAGGATCTGCATGAACGTGGAATGCTGGATGATGTCCTTGTCGCAGGGCTCAGCGAATTTGGGCGCACCCCGAAGATAAATCCTGCGGGCGGTCGCGATCACTGGCCGCAGTGTTTTACCTGCTCATTCGCTGGTGGTGGTGTCAAAGGTGGTGAAGTCGTCGGTGCGAGTGATCCGATCGGAGGGTTCCCGGCAGAACGCCCCGTCGATCCCGGAGACATCGTCGCGACGATTTTTCATGCGCTCGGTTTTGATCTGGAGACGCATCTTCCCGGGCCTTCGGGACGTCCTTTCCCGATTGTTGATTTCGGCAAAGAGCCGGTTCGCGAATTGTTTGCCTGAAATACTGACATTAACACAAATGAAATTGATTATTTCTATTGGTTTGGCGACCTCGCTTGGATTGACTGGCATCGTAACCGCTGGTATCACGATTCTGCCCGAAACGGTTCATCTCAATGGGCCTGAGGGCCGGCAGACCCTTCTTGTCGAGGGACAGGAAAGCGGTGTTTATACGGGGGCCGTTGATGAGGTGAAATGGTCGAGCAGCAATCCTGCCGTGGCGGAAGTCAAAGACGGCGTCGTTTTCGCGATAGGAAATGGCACCGCAACTCTCACTGCGGTAACGGCTAAGGGGCGCGCCACTCGCGAGGTCAAAGTGTCAGGGCACGAAGCTGCTTTTGCGTGGAGTTTTAACCGTCATGTTTTGCCTGTCCTGACGCGACAGGGTTGTAATATGGGTTCTTGTCACGGCGCGGTCGCAGGGAAAGGGGAGTTTCGTCTCAGTCTCCGCGGCTACGATCCGCCGAAGGATTTCTACACGATGACTCGTGAGGCGAAAGGGCGGCGAATTGAGATGGGTGCGCCGGCGCGGAGCCTTCTTATTACGAAGCCGACGATGGCAACTCCCCACAAAGGAGGGAAGCGGCTCACGGTCGATTCCCGCGAGTATCGCATTCTCGCCGAGTGGATTACCGCGGGAGCGGTCGCTCCTGATTCGGCGGAGTCAAGCATCACTCAGATTGAGGTCTTGCCGGAATTGTCTGTTTTGAAAAAGGGAGACAAGCAGCGGCTCCTCGTTACCGCAATCTATGACGACGGGTCGCGACTCGATGTCACGGATTGGGCGAAGTTTGCTTCGGCTGATGAGACGATTGCCCTTGTCGATGAGGAAGGGATTGTCGAAATCATCGGGAACGGCGAAGGCGCTGTCTCCGCGCTATATTCGAGCAAGGTTTCTCTGGCACGATTCCGGTCACCCTTTCCCAATCAGATTTCCAGTGACGTATTTTCAAAAGCGGAGCGGGCTAACTTTGTCGATGATCTCGTCCTCGCTCAACTGGAGGAACTCCAGCTTGTGCCGTCGGGGCGATCTTCCGATGAAGACTTCATTCGGCGTGCTTTCCTCGACACGATCGGAACCCTTCCCACCCTCGAAGAAACGACGGCGTTCTTTTCTGATCTTGATCCTGAGAAACGGTCAAAACTCATTGATGGACTGCTGAAGCGCGATGAGTTCGTCGACTACTGGGCGTATCGTTGGTCAGATTTGTTTCTCGTGAATGGTCAGCTGCTTCGTCCCGACGCGGTTAAAGCCTACTACGAGTGGGTTCGTTCAGGTGTCGCCGCCAATCTTCCCTGGGACGAGATGGCCCGTGAGGTCGTGACCGCGAAAGGGGAGAGTCTCGAAAATGGCGCGACGAATTTCTATGCGGTGCATCAGGACCCCGAAACGATGGCTGAAAATGTGAGTCAGGCATTTCTGAGCCTCTCGATCGGCTGTGCAAAATGCCATGACCACCCTCTCGAAAAATGGACGAATGATCAGTACTACGCTTTCGCCAATATCTTCTCAAGGGTTCGTGCGAAAGGGTGGGGAGGCGATGCCCGGAACGGTGACGGGGTAAGGACTCTCTACGTCGAACCTCGCGGCGACTTGATCCAACCCCGCACGGGAAAGCGACAAATACCGGCGCCTCTCGACGGGGATGAGATTCCCCCGGAGGACACTGGAGATCGACGTGAGGCGCTGGCGGACTGGCTCACTGATGTCAAAAATCCATTCTTCGCCCGTTCGATCACGAACCGGGTCTGGGCGGCCTACTTCGGACGCGGCCTTGTTGATCCGGTTGACGATTTACGCGCTTCCAATCCTGCCAGTAACGGGCCGCTTCTCGACGCCCTTTCGGCGCACTTGCTTGAGAACAAGTTTGATTTGAAAACGCTCATGCGAACGATTCTGATGAGCGAGACCTATCAGCGGAGCAGTGATGTTTTGGCAGGGAACCGGGATGATACGAAATATTACTCCCGCTACTACCCGCGCCGCCTCATGGCAGAAGTGCTGCACGATGCGATTACGGACGTCACGATCACGCCCGCGGTCTTTGATAAGGTAGCGCTGAACGATGGATCGTTTCAGGAGACCCAATTTTATGAAGAGGGAACGCGTGCCTTGGAACTCTACGATTCTGCGGTGAAGTCCTATTTTCTCAAAACGTTCGGGCGTAATGAACGGCAGATTACCTGTGAGTGCGAAAGGTCGAATCAACCGAGTATGATTCAGGTTCTACACCTCGCGAATGGAGATACCCTCAATGACAAGCTTTCGAGAAAAGACGGGGTCATTGACGAGATGCTGAAAGCGGGGATGAGCAACCCTGAGTTGGTCGAGACAGCGTATCTGAAGACGCTTTCAAGACCGCCGAATAAGCGTGAAAGCAAGGCGCTTCTCGGAATGCTTGATCGCCTCAAACCGGATCAGAGGCGGCTTGCGATGGAGGATCTATTCTGGGGGCTGATGACCTCGCGGGAGTTTCTTTTCCAGCACTAAGCGAAACCGAAACTGAAAGTAGATATGACTCCTATGATCCGATTTTTGAACGTGATACTCGTTTTAGGTTTGTATGCCGTTGGCGGTGCCGGGGAGCTCGACTACCATCGGGATATTGCCCCCATCCTGAGGGATTATTGTGCGGGTTGTCACAATGAAGGGGACTACGAGGGGGAGTTTTCAGTCGAGACTTTCGCTGCTCTTAACGAAGGGGGTGAGACAGAGGATAAGACAATTCTTGTTGCGGGGAAACCGGCCCATTCCTTCCTCCTTGAAACCCTCCTCGATGAGGCGAAGCCGGCGATGCCTCCGAAGAAGGAGCCCCAACTGAGTGCTGCGGAGATTGATTTGATTGCCCGCTGGATCAGGGAAGGGGCGAAAGGGCCTTCCCCGGAGCTGGATCTCTCGATTCTCTCGACCCTGATCGTTCCCGATATTCCGAAAAGCGGCACCTCGGCCGAGCCGGTTACGGCGGCCGCGTTTTCCGGAGACGGGAAGATTCGTGCCGTCGCCCAATACGGATCAGTGGAAGTGTCAGACGTGAAAACAGGGAAGACGCTCCAGGTTCTTGATCTTGGCGACGGGAAGGTGAATGCGGTTCATTTTTCGCCTGATCGTAAATTGCTTGTCACCGCTTCGGGGATCACGGGGCTGAAGGGCGTCGCTACTTTGTGGGAGATTGCGACCGGGAAAATGGTGCGTCAGATCGGTGGCGAGGCGCATCGTGACATTCTCTTCGATGCTGAATTCTCTCCTGATGGACTGCTCATCGCGACGGCGGGATATGATCGAATCATTCGTCTCTGGGAAGTGAAGACGGGAAAGTATCTTCGTCAGTTTCCAAGCCACAACGGCGCGGTCTATGATCTCGCCTTTTCACCTGATGGAACCACTCTTGCCAGTGCCAGCGGAGACTCCACCGGGAAGATTTGGGACGTGGCTTCAGGGGAGCGCCTCGACACGCTGAATCAACCACAGGGGGAGCAGTTCCGGATTGGGTTTTCCCCGGATGGTCGTTTTATTCTCGCGGTGGGTGCCGACAACAGGATTCGGATGTGGCGTTTTCTGTCGAGGGGTAAACCGCGGATCAATCCCGTCGTTCAGACCCGCTTTGCGCACGAAGATTCCGTTGTCGATATGGCGGTGTCAGGCGATGGGGAATGGCTCGTAACCACTTCAGCTGATCGATCGATGAAATTGTGGAGCCTCCCTTCGCTTCAGGAAGTGAAGCGTTTTGGCACACAGAGCGATGTCGTTTCCGCGGTCGTCGCGATACCGGGCACTTCCGACTTATTTGTCGCGAGACTCGACGGCAGCATCGCGACCCTTCATGACATGAATGCGGCTCTGCGTGCGGTGGCTCCTGCCGCTTCGTCAGATAAGAAAATTGCGAAACGAGGACTGAAAGAGACGCCTCTCGAAAAGGCGCCCGCGACAACACTCATCGAAAAGGAAGGGGATGATTCACAGGTTTTATCAAAACCGGCAACGGTTCGCGGGGAGATCGGGATCGCAGGCGATCGCGATCGATTTCAGTTTAATGCGAGAGCGGGCGAAAAGTGGGTATTTGAGGTGGAAGCGGCTCGGGCCAAAGAGTTGAAATCGAAACTCGATTCACGATTGGCAATTCTTGGCCCCGATCGTAAACCGGTCGAGCGAGTCGTCTTACAGGCGTCGCGTGATTCGTGGCTGACTTTCCGGGGAAAAGATTCGAAAACGTCCGGCGATTTTCGAGTGCACAACTGGCGCGAGATGGAGTTGAACGAATATTTCTTCGTGAATGGGGAAGTCGTGAAGCTTTGGCACTACCCGCGTGGCCCGGATTCAGGCTTCCTCGTTTATCCGGGATTTGGAGATAGGCACAGCTTTTTTGAGACGACTGCTTTGTCTCATCCGCTGGGGCAACCCGGGTACATCGTAAAGGCGCTTCCGCGGGGAACGACGCCGAGCCCGAATGGTCTCCCTGTTTATCACCTCTATTATGAGAACGACGACGAGTCGACACGGTCTATGGGAACGGACTCAAAGGTCACTTTTGTTGCTCCGGCTCATGGAACTTATTCGGTCGAAGTGAGTGACACACGTGGTTTCGGAGGCGATGGATTTGCTTACCGGCTAATCGCTCGTGAGGAGAAGCCTGATTTTTCGGTGAAGGTGACGGGGGCTGGAGCGAAGGTGACCCCTCGAAGCGGAAAGGAGATCCTATTCAAGGTGACTCGCAGCGACGGTTTCTCGGGATCGATTGAGGTGGACGTGTCAGGACTTCCAAAGGGGCTGACGATCCCCGTGAAGACACTCATTCAGAAAGGGCAGTATCGCGCTTTCGCGATGTTGCATGCCGATGCCGATTTCGGCGGCATGAGCGAAGAAGAAGCGGGAGCCGTATCGGTTCAAGCGAAGGCCAAGATTGGCGAGCGGGAAGTGGTCAAGGATCTTGGCAACCTCGGGATGATTGAGAAAGCGGACCCGCCCAAATTCCTTGTCTCAATTCAGCCGCATCGTGAGAGTGGCAAAACAGGAAAAGACGGTGTTCTCGAGTTTGTGATTCATCCGGGAGAGACGATTACCGCGATGGTGAAGGTCGATCGAAACGAATTCAAACCGCAAATTGATTTTGGAAAAGAGGATTCCGGAAGAAATCTTCCTCATGGTGTCTACGTCGACAATATTGGGCTGAGTGGACTCATGATTCCTGAGGGTAAAGATGAACAGCGGTTTTTCATTACGGCAGCGGACTGGGTCCCTGAAACGGTGCGTGAGTTTCATCTCCGGACCACGACAGCCCCGAATGAGGGAACGCAGACGGTTCGCCTGCGGGTCGTGAAAGCGGGGGGAATCGCGGAGGCAAAGTGAGCGGCCTCTACGGCCCGGGCTTCGTTGCCGGAATCGCCAGCTTCGCGACCACGGTGCGGTGAAACGCATCCGGATTGACTCTTGCCCGTGCCGATTGAGGCTCGAGCTCGTCTGAAACCCAAATTTGATCCAGCCTCAAGTTCGGGTAATCCGATGGGTAGGTATTGCCCCAGCCCAATCCAGATTCGATAAAAACGTCCTTGAGCGAATTGGTCATGAGAGGGCGGAAAACATCATCCCGGGGCGGGGTGTTGAAGCCGCCCGTGACGACGCGAATGACATTCTTTTTCTTGATTTTGTTTTCGCCAAGATAGCTGCGGATGAGTCGCCTGTTTTGAATGCGAACCTCCGTGAGTTGTTTCCACACCTTGGGCTGCCACATGTCCTTTCGAGGAATGCAGTAATTGAGATCGACCGTCGTGATGTCGAAGATTCTTTTTGAAGGATGATTGAGTCGCGCATGAAGTGTCGAACTTTCAGGCTCCCTAATTTCTTCAATGATCTTCCCTTTGGCAATGATGGCGTTGCTTCGGTTAACGAGAAGCGAGTAGCTTTCGCCAAAAAGTTCGTTTTTGAGAGTCACGAGCGATTCTTTGGAAGGGGCATTTTGAATCGTGATGATGTCGGCGCCCTCTGTAGCAATTCTGGAGAGTGGTGCTTCGGTTCCCCCGCAGTTCACATTGATAATCGTGATGATTGTCGATCCCTCATCGCTGATTTTTGCTGATCCCACGATGCTGTTGAGCTTCCGGAGAAGAGAGTGAGTCTCCTCTGAGGAGGCGACGCCGGTGACGAAGCAGAGGCAAAACACGACAATCGCAGGAGTTCCACGAAAGAGCAGCCACGAGATCAGTGCCGCGAGCATGCCGCCTGCAGCCCAGGCCCAGATCGGGACAAGTGTAATCATGACAAGCCCGTCCCAGCGATTGAGCATGCAGACAAGCACTGCAAAATAAGCAACGAGAAGCCAGGCCGGAACGAAGGTCCCGAGGAACTGCTGGATTTTTCTCAACATAGGAAACTCTTTCCACACCTTTTGCCTCTGCGGAAGTCCAAAATCGTGGCACGAATCATTCAATTATTCTCCTTTCCTCGCTAATTGGGGAATTAGGCAAAGGATGCGGGGCCTTGCCGATTCTTTAGATTCGCAATAATGCGCGTGTCATGCGCGTTAAAAATTTAAGATTCAATACGAAGGGCAAAGAATTGGCGCGAATTACGCGAATAAATACGAAGGGAAAAGAATTGGTGCGAATTACGCGAATAATTTTGGGGGACGACTGTGCCGGCCTTTTTGGTGCCTCTGCCTAGATATTGAAATCGAAGCTTGCAGGATTCGTCTTCTCAGGTTGGTTTGCAGTATGCTTGAATCACTTAAAAAGGAAGTCCTCGAAGCTAATCTCGCGCTCGTCAGAGAAGGGCTCGTGAGATTGACGTGGGGAAATGTTTCCGGAATTGATCGTCCCTCCGGTCTTTTTGTGATCAAGCCCAGTGGCATTGCTTATGCCGATTTGACGGCGGACGCCATGGTCGTGGTGGATCTTGATGGGAATGTTGTTGAGGGAGCGATGCGTCCTTCGTCAGATACCCCTACTCATCGAGTCCTCTACCGTGAGTTTGAAGAAATCGGCGGGGTTACCCACACGCATTCGGTGAACGCGACGATGTTTTCGCAGGCAGGCGTCGCCCTACCGTGTCAGGGGACAACGCATGCCGATCATTTTTACGGGACCATCCCCGTCGTTCGCGAGCTGACGACTGAGGAAGTTGAGGCCGATTATGAGGCGAATACAGGACTCGCTATTGTTGAGGCGTTTCGGGAGAAAGGAATCAAGCCAATGGAGGTGCCGGCCTGTTTTCAGAAGTTTCATGCCCCCTTCACCTGGGGGAAGAATGCGATGGATTCGGTGGAAAATTCAGTCGCGCTTGAGGTGTGTGCTCAGATGGCAATGGGCACGTGGCAGCTTAATCCTGAGCCGCATCCTATTCCTCCGCACCTCCTTCATAAGCACTACCTCCGCAAGCACGGCGAGAATGCTTACTACGGGCAAAAATAGGCGCGAATGGGGAGTCTCTCCCTTTCGATTAGGAAAAAAATCAAGGGAGTCTCTCCCGAGATAGAGTCATCATTCGAGCGACTGAGGAGAACCTTTATCCTTTTCCTTATCTTTTTCCCCGTCCGATTCGTCTGATTCGTCCGGCACCTTCCCCGCGCAGGCCTGAAAGAGCAGCGCGTAGACTTCATTGATCGCGATGGTGCTACCGGACTCAGTTTCCGGGAAGGCTCCGATGAGAACGGGGTGATCCTCCTGTGATTTTGGAATCGCGCCGTGTGAGCCTTTGACGAGGTGCGCATCGAGTGGAATGACATCCATGAGAATGCGGAAACCGAGAATCTTTTTAAGCAGCTTGAAAGCAATCTTCAGTTTGGGGAACGTGATCTCGGGATCGACGAAGAGTTCAACGGGGTCGTAGCCCGGCTTGCGATGAATGTCGACGCAGCGGGCGAAGTCGGGCGCTTTGCGATCATTTTCCCAGTAGTAATAGGTGAACCAGCTCCGTTCGTCGCTGACGGCGACGAGGTCACCACTCCGTTCATTCGCGAGGCCGATCTCTTTGAGCTCCTCTTTGCGATAGACGTGGGTGACGCCTTCCTGCTTGAGGATTTCGTCCCGCACCGGTTCGCGTAGCGATTCGTCCTTCACGTAAATGTGAGCGACTTGATGATCGGGGATCGCAAAGGCATCGCAGTTCCCGAGATCGATCATCTCGCGCTTCAGTTCATTCCGCCAACTCAGCCACCCTTTTTTGCGGAGGACCCGGTTCAGGTGAATGGGGCGGTCTACTTCGGTGATGCCGTATTCGCTCAGGAGGATGACTTGAACGCCACGCTTTTCGAGGTGCGTCACGAGGGTCTTCACGACCGCGTCTATTTCACGGAGGTCGTCTTTGATCGCGGGATCCTCGGGGCCGATCCTCTGGAGATTGTAGTCAAGATGCGGGAGGTAAACGAGATTGAGGTCGGGGGAATATTTGTCCTCGAACCACTTCGCTGATTTGGCGATCCAGTCGCTTGAGGCAATCCCTGCAAGCGGGCCCCAGAACGCGGGGAAGGGGAACTTACCGAGCTTGCGTTTGATCTTCTTTTGAAGATTCATTGGCCAGGTTTGAACATCAAAAACCTTCTTTCCGTCCGCGCAATAAATGGGGCGGGGGGTGATTTGATAGTCAGCAGTGGAATACATGTTGTTCCACCAGAAGACCTTCGCGCAGGTAAATGTTTCGGAGACTTCTTCTCTGAGATGCTCCCAGAGCTTGCGCCCGTTTACGAGGTGGTTCGATTGTTTCCAGCAACGGTGTTCGCTGTAGTCGCGGTCGTACCACATATTGGCTACAATTCCGTGCTCGCCGGGTAGTTTGCCGGTGAGAATCGTCGCCTGCATCGATGAGGTAACGGCCGGAAGGGTCGGGGTGAGGTGGATTAGTTTGTTCCCCTCCCGCTGCGAGAAGCCGGCGATAAACGGTGTCGATGCCCCGATATGGCGGGGGGTGAGACCGACGATATTGAGTATCGCGGTACGCGGATGACTTTGTTTTTTACTCAAGGTTTACTTCAACACGGGTTCGCCGAGATGGTAGCGGCATACGTGCCCCTTGTCAGGAGGAAAGAGCGGGATTCGAAGCTTTTGGGCTTCCCGTTAATTGTCCGTCGACTGAAGGATCCGAGCACGAAATCCCCGGCCCTTATTGTGATCGTGCTGGCTGGGTTCGCGATTCCCCCGGTGATCACCAGCGCCATGAACGGGGCATCGCAGGCGAACGCCCAATGCAACCAGTTGGAAGCGAAGGCAAGTATCGAATGGGATCGTCGGAAGATGTCAAAATGCCTGGGCGGGGAGATTCAGTCGCCTAAGTGTTTGCCTCGTACCGTGCCGCAGTGGGCACGATGCAATGTTTCCGTTTGCCCTGAAGATTACCAGAAAGTGTAAGAGGAGTTGATCGAGGTCTCGATCGAGGTCTCGATCGAGGTGGCTTTCTACATTGTGAAAGATAGCGAAGCGAGGCGTTTGGATCTTCTTCGAAGACTTGGTCCAAGCCGTGATGGGCAACTCCAGCGCCGTATGGAACCGATTCAGAACAGGCTTGGCGTCGTCTGTGCAAAGTTTGGAGCTCGAGAGGCTGTCTCTTTCTCCGTAGCAACCCAATTAAAAATCGCATGGATCATCGACACTCAATCTGCCTAAATCGAGTAGCAGAGATGTTTTTACTTGATCAATCAAGATACGTTCCTATATTCAAAATAATGTTCGCAAAATGCCACTCATTTACCTTTGAAAGAGATTCAGAAAAACCTCTCCTGTCAGACCTTAGGCACGGCAACTGCGCGCTGCGCAGGGTCTCTCCTCGCGATTTGTAAGGAGCGGGGTGGGAAGCCCGAAAGCAGACCTAACGGTAAGCTTCCGGCCTGAATTCCTCGTTGTCGTCATACCTCTTTCACTGCCCACCCAAAGCATGGTTCCTCAATTTCCAGAACAATCCAGCTCTCCCGACTTCGTCGTTACACCGCCGAACGGCAGTCGTGCGGCCTTGCCTGAGGGGGAGTTTCGTTCGCTCGACGGAAAACTGCTTTTCGTGCGGCGAGGCGACCGACTTGAGATCCGATGTCCGAGAAGCAAGGCGCTCTACGTGGTCGAATGGGTTTTGGGGCCGGAGCCTGAGGAACGTGACTCTCTCTCCTCCCCGACGGATTGAGTCGGTCAGTGAACCACTCCTAAAATTTTGAGTCCGGAGGCCTTGTCGCCCGGAGACCTTTTCAAAAAAAACATAAACAAAATTAATACTAACGAAAAGATATCATGAAATTAAATACTCGAAATCTCAGTCGCCGGAACCGTGAGGCCGGTTTGACGCTCATCGAGCTGGTCGTCGTTTTGACGGTGCTGACTGCTCTCGGCGGCATCCTCGTTCCGGTCATCGGCAATATGATCAGCCGTACTCACTTCGCGAAGTGTGCGGTCACCATCCCCGACATCACACGTTCGCTTACGCGCTCATTCGCTTCGGATCTGCGCTACCCTGATCAATGGGACTCCCTCGTCGCTGACGACGGCGGCCTATTTAGCAAACTACCCGGAGGCGACGCAGGGGGCAATCTCTCCATCGCTACGCTGAGCGCCGATCAGGTGGGCGGCTTAGCAGCACTTGGCATCAGATCCGTTGTCGATCTTGATGATACGATTGATGGTGACGCAACGTGGGATGTCGCCGAGCTCGGCAAAACCGTGCGCACCCTTAGTGACGGTGGAGAAGTTGTGGTTCTGGATCCGCTTGGTCCCTCCGCTGTGAGCCTGAATCTCAAGCGTCACATTGCAGATGCGACCACACAATACGTGGTTTTAGGTATCGGTAACAACTGCACCGCGGTCGGCCCGACTGGACTGTTTGTCGAATCTCCCACTCACTTCGGTGGCGAAGATGCGATGAATCCCCGTGATGTCTACCAGCGCTACGCGGCGATCTTCTCCATGAACGGAGCCGGCGACGTGTTCTTTGAGTGTGCCGCTTCGATTCACCCGGACGGTCTGGACGGGGCTGAGGCTCACATCCGCGGTTACTACGACGAGACCGCAGACTGATATCCACTCTGCCAAGGGGCAAAGATGTGCCTTGGCAACAAACCGGTGATGGACGCTCTTCGCGACCATCACCGGATTTTTCATCTCCTGAGCGCTCGGCTGGCTTACCAGCAGCGAAGCATCAAACTTCATCATCGCTTTTAAACAGAAAACTGAGCCTGTCCCTAACATGAGTCCCCGCCATTTCCGAAAGAACTGCCGACGCAATATCGAGGCGGGCCTGACTCTTGTTGAACTCCTCGTCGTGCTTGTCGTCTTGACTGCCCTTGGCGGTCTCATCGTCCCGGCGATCAGTAGCTCCCTCACCCGAGCCCACGAATCGACTGGGTCGGCTAATTTTGCGCTGGTCCACGATATGGTCCAGCGGGCCATGCTCGGGCACCGGGATGTGAACGGCAGCCTTCGCCGCGATTTCGGCAATCACTTTGAAACGGGCTGCAACACCGCCGGCGCTTCCGTGAATGGCTATGTCACAAGTAATCTCACGCAGTCCGAAGTTGATGCCCTCGCCGCCGCCGGAATCGAAACCGTAGTCAACCACGATCCGGGCGCGCCCAACTACCATATTACCTTTCAGATCGGAGCCACTCCGGAGACCATCACGACGAATACCGAATTCATCCTCATCGAACAGGATCAGGTCCACGGCCTTCACCTCGCGACCGCCGCCGGGGAACGCTACGTCCTTCTCATGATTGGACGGGACTGGACCCCTTTGCTTGCCATGGCGCAAGAGCCGCCAACACTCTTCCGTGAAACGTCGGAGCAGAGTCCGCGGGATGTGCACTGCCGCTTCGGGCTGATCTTTCAAGTTGCCGACGACGACGGCCCACTTCCTAAAGCTCGTTTTAAGACCGTTGCAATCGGCCTCGACGGTACCTCCTTCGAGACGCAATCCGACCACAGCAATGCCTCCTGAAAAAGTTAAAACCTTCTCACCATTCCGGCGCTCCGGCCCTGCGCCCAACCGGCAAGCCTACGCGAGCACACCGCATCCGCGTGCCCGCCGCTTTTGTCCTTTTCCTTTATCATGAATCCGAACCACGCATCCTCAAGCCCGGCCTCTCTTTGGTTTGAAAAAAGGACTCGCTCTGGCACGAGCCGGACTCAGGGTCTCACTCTGGTTGAGCTGCTCGTCGTTCTTGTCGTTTTACTAGCCATGAGCGGTATCCTCGCACTTAGCTTTCAGAACGGGGTCACCATCACGGGAGGGGACGGGGTCGAGCGAACCGATGAAGAAATCGCGACGATCGCGACGATGCAAACGGTGCGAGATGCCCTCCTCGGGGCATCCCTGAGCGAGCCCGGTTACCGGCAGGACGTGGGCGCTCTTCCGAGCCGATTGGGTGGTTTGATCGAAAACATCGACAACGCTCCCGAGCCTTATGATCCTGCCCGGAAACAAGGCTGGCGCGGTCCTTATCTTTTCGACAGCGGGCCGCGTTATGGAAACTATCTCACCGACGGCGATAATTTCCCCGACAATTCCAACCTCCCCGGCATCGAAGAAGACCCCGCTATTCTTGACGCCTGGGGCAAGCCCCTGCTCCTGATCGAGGAGGTCGTTGGCAATGAAAATTTTTCCCGACTCGTCTCGGCGGGACCGCCAGCCGGCCCCGATTATAGTCCGACTCTCGATTCACCTCTCAGTATCCCGGCGACCCCGTCAAACTTTGCCCGTGGCAATGATTTGGTTCTCTTCCTGTTCACCAAAGACCCGAATCCGACTCCCTAATCAGATGTATCGATCGCTTCAAGTAAACATTCGGGATCGGCGTGCGCTCACCCTGGTCGAACTTCTCGTCGTCCTCAGTATCGTCGCAGTTCTCTCCACCGTGGCGTTGCGCAGCGTCACGGGAGTGTTCGATGAAAAGAATTACGACGCCAACGTTTCCCAGCTCGAGGAAATCAACAGGGCTATCCTCGGCGACCGCAACGCCGCCGGTTTCCTCGGGGACATTGGGCGCCTCCCGCAGGCGATTGGCAATGCCGATACGACGAATTGGGGGCAACTCGCCGAGTTGTGGGATCGGAGCGTGAGCGGCCTGCCCGAATTCTCCATCTCCTCGCCCGCTGGCGATTCTGAGGTGCGCCTCGGGACGGGTTGGCGCGGTCCCTACCTCAATCTCGGGATCAACCGCCGCGACCTCTCTGATGGCTTTGCGAATCCTTTTCTTCTTTACCAAAGTGACGGCACGCTCTCTGATAATGGGGATGAAATTGCCATCATCCAGAGCCTTGGGGCCGACGGGATGGGGGGAGGCGCAAGCTATGAGGAAGATCTTGAAGTCGTCTTCGAGGCCGAGGCTGGAGCGGTTAGCAGCGGCCTTGCCGATGCGGAGATCAACCACTGGAAGTCAGATGTGAATGTCACGGTCGTGCGCGATGGAGGACCGATCTTGGTTGGTGGCGATGACGAGTTCTACATCGTGGTAAGAGCATACGGGGCCGATGAGATAGGCGGAATTGACACGGTAAAGCAGGACAAAATCCGCCTAACTGCCGACCTCCCATCGCATACTTTCACTCTCAGCGATCTCCCCCACGGAGCCAAAGTTTTCCGCGCCTATCAGGTGCCTGGCGATCATGAAGATGAAGCGGCCATAGGCGACGAGGTGCCCATAGTAACAGTAACAGATCCCCCAGCACCCCCAGCACCCCCAGCGGTCGAAGCCAAGTACAAATCGCCCGCTACCCACATCGTCATTGATCGTTTCACCAGCGATATCACCCTAACTCTTTACTAAGCCACGTTGCTGACGCCTAGCCATGTCCCGCCCCGCGAAAACTTTTCTCATTGAATCCGACATCCTGAGATTCCGTGTCGATCTCCGTAAAACGGCGGACACCTATTCGGTCGTTCGCGTGATTCGGGCGGAAAGCGGTGGGGACGCAAGTGCCGGACCGGACGAGTTCGAAGGCTTTGATCCGGTCGGCGGCGCGAGTGCTGATACCGATTGGATCGCGCCGCTGCTCAAGCTTCGTCCCCGGCCTGCCAGCGAGATAACGGTGCTGAGTGACCGTTTTACCGCCGTGATCGCCGATCTGCCCGGTGCCTCCGGAGAGGATTGGCGCAGCAGCGCCGAAATGGAGGCGCAGACAATCAGTGGGCTTTCGTCATCGGAAGCGATGGCTGCGATGACGCGCCTTCCGGCCGAGTCCGGGATGGTGCGCTGCTGGATCGTGCAGGTCTCGATGCGCCGCGTAGCCGCAATGCGCTCCGCCGTCGCGGGAGCTTCAAAGAGTCGGCTCGTCTCCGTGGGGCACCCTGCGGGCGTTCGCCTCGACTCCGCCGCTCCGCAACTTGAGCATTGGAACGAGTTCGCTCTTTTTCATTCAGCAGGGGGAGAGCGAATCGACCTGCGGGGCTGGAACGGTCCCGATGCTCTCGCCGAAGCAAGGGAAGACGGCGATGTCGCGGCTGCGCTCGCGGTAGCAGGGGTGGAGGCGCGTCTTCTCTTCGGTGCGCCGGATGATCCGCAATTCAACGGCGAGACTGTCACAGCGGTCAATTTGTCCGATCCGAACGCGGCGGAGATCTGGAGCGACGCGCTGGCGCAGGCTTGCGACCCTCTCACTGGGAAACTCCTCGGTCTCCCTCTTTTCGCCGTGCCGAAATCCCCTCCGAGTCCGGCAGTGCTGGTCACTGCCGCGACGAGTCTCGCGCTCATCGTTGCGCTCCTTCTCGGCGGGCACTGGCTCCTTAATCAGCGCAGGCTCGCGAGCCTTGAGACGAATCTCACGATGTTTCAGACCCCTGCCGACGAGATCGTTTCGATGCGTAAGCGCGTCATTGAGTTGCGCCGGGAACTGAAAGAAATCAGAGATCAATCGGGCGACACGAACGAGTCGGAGGTGAATGTTTATGCCCACCGGCGACGCATCGGGGGCCTCCTCGAGGGAATCGCCGCCGGAGCCGAAGTGCGCGAGGCAGTCGTTCTCGAATTTCATCCCGACAAGCTCGACACTGTCCTCACGGGAGTCGCCACGACTTTCAATGCGCCGCAGGTCCTCGCTCGTCGCATTGACGAAGCTCTCGCCGCCAATGGTTGGCGCGCCGAACTGGTGCGGAGAACGGCGAGGCTGCTCCGACCCGACGGGGGGCCTTGGAGCTTCGAGCTGCGGCTTACTCCGGGACGTCCCGTGTCGGTCATGGACGCAACGGCGATGCCAGACTCCGACGCAAGTTCGAACCCGGCCCGGCCCGTCGGCGGCGGTAACGCCGCCCCGGTGACTTTTTAACTCCCCATGATCCGACTGTTTCAATCACTCAAGTTACCATGAAATCTCTCACCGCACGCGAACGCCTCATGGTCACGATCATGCCGGCGGCGCTCATGATGCTGATCTATTTTTTCTTTTTTTCCCGCCCTGCCGGAGAGAAATTAAAGGATCTCCGCCGCGAGGTCGAAGTCGCGCAAGGTCGGGTTCCCTCCGCCCGCGAAAGGGCCGATGTGCTCGCTGAACTGAAACCCCTCGATGAAGAAGTTAGCGAAAAACGCATCGCGGCTCGCAGTCAAATCGAACGCAGTGAATCAATTCTCGCCTTCTGGAGCGATCCCGATGCCAAAGCAAAGGGTGGTGAATTCATTGGAAATCTGCTCGCTGCCAACGGGGTCGTCCTGATTGAGGAGTCCGTCGCCTCGGAGGAAGATCGGGGTGATTTTATCACCCTTTTTGAACCGCTCCCCTCTGCCGAACTCTGGCGTCTCCGCCTCGCCGGGAGCTACGATTCGATGCGCCGCACTATTGCCGCCATTGGAAAAACTGAATTCCCCCTCGTGCCCGCCGGAATCGAGATGGAATCCTTGGTCGAGGGAAATCAGACCATTCACCTCTGGAACCTGTGGATCTGCCGATGAAACAACCCCAAACATCCTCATCCGACGAAATGGCGCAAACGGAAGAGTCTTTCTCACCGGGGCGTCTTCTCGACCGCTTCCTCAGCACTCTGATGGAGATCGAGGCCTCCGATCTGCACCTCGCTCCGCGCAACCCGCCACTCTTCCGCCTGCATGGCACCCTGCGCGAGGTCGATGCCTTTCCTGATCCGATCAGTGAAGAAGAAATGACTCAGCTCGCAACGGAACTTGCGGGCGGTCCCGCTGATTCTTCGGTCCCACCATCAGGGTCCCTCGACGGCGCTCTCACGGCAGGAGAGAACGATGAGGGACGGTTTCGCTTCAACATCTATCGTCGCCTTCCCGGCTACTCCATCGCCCTCCGTCGACTGGAGAACAAGTTCCGCTCTCTAACACAACTCGGGCTGCCGGAGAATCTCCTGAAATGGTGCTCCCTGCCGGACGGACTTGTTCTCGTGGCGGGTCCAACCGGTTCGGGGAAAAGCACCACCCTCGCCACCCTGATCGACCACGTCAACCGCACCCGGCCCGTGCATGTTATCACGATCGAGGACCCGGTCGAGTATCTCCATGTCTCCGACCGCGCACGCGTCGATCAGCGCCAGATCGGGACCCACGCGCCCGATTTCAAGACCGCTCTGATCTCTTCGCTGCGTCAGGATCCCGACGTCATCCTCGTGGGCGAAATCCGGGAGCGGGAGACGATCCGGACCGCGATCACCGCAGCGGAAACGGGACACCTTGTCTTCGCGACGGTTCATGCCCCTGACTGTGCCGGCGCTATCCAGCGGATCGTTTCTGTCTTTCCCGCCGACGAACAGCCGGGCGTACTCCGTCAACTCAGCATGAATCTGCGCGGCGTCCTCGCCCAGCATCTCGTGCCCGCCGATGGGGATGCCACGGGCGAACGTCATGATTTCAGCTCAGGGTCGAGGACGCGCGTCCTCCTCAGCGAAGTTCTCCAAATCACTCCCGCGGCGGCTAATATGATAGCGAAGGCGCAATTCATGCATCTCGCTTCCGCGATGGAAACGGGAGCACGCCACGACATGCAGACGCTAGAGCAAAGCCTCCTCAGGTGGGTGCAGTCGCAGCACCTACTTCGAGCCACAGCCCTTTCCTACACCCGCAATCCCAAAGTGCTGGAGCAGCGCCTTGCGCGGGAGAATAACGGTAGCTCGTCAACTCAGGGCGCTCAGTCCGCAAAACGGCTCTGATCGACAGACCTTAATTTCCCCCATGTTTCCAACTGATTCCAGCACCCAAACCGACACAGAAGCGTCGAAAGAAGCCGCCCCCACGAAAGATAGCGGGCCTGCCGGAGTAGCCGCTCCAGACTCACACGTCGAACCGAACGCCAAGGGGGACGGGCAGGATCGTAACGAAGCCGACAAGACCGACTCGACTCCGCTGGATCTCACGACAATCAAGTTCGACCCGCGCTGGGCGCTGCAGGTCGCTCCGAGCCTGATGATCCGTCGGCGTTTGCTTCCCCTGCTTGAGTTCGACGGAAATCTCCATGTCGCGGTGGAGCGTTCTCTCGACTCCGGCTCGCGCCGTGTTCTCGAACGGCTCGTTAATGTGCCGATCTGCCCGGTGGTCGCGACCGGTGCCTCGATCAGGGAACTTCAGTCGCGGCTTTTTGGCGATCTGCGCGATGCGGTGACGATAGATCGCCCCGCGATCAACCCGACGGCGGGGCCTCGCCCCGAGACGGTGGAACCTTCGCCAGAAGAGGCGGTTGGGATTTTCGATCAGATTCTTAAAGGCGGTATCATCAGACAGGCATCCGACATTCACTTCAACGTGATGCGTGACGGGATGGTGCAGGTGCGGTTACGTATCGACGGGGTGCTCGTGGATGATATCACTCTCCCCGCGTCCCTCCGCCTCGCTGTTTTCAACCGGATCAAAGTATTGGGCGGTCTCGACATCGCCGAGAAACGGGCCTCACAAGACGGGTCGTTTCGATTTGAACCCGGGGGCGTTCTTCCAACGATCGAAGTCCGCGTCGCGACGATTCCGGCGCGCCATGGCGAGCGCATCACGCTGCGTCTCCTCGCCCGTGAGCGAGGGCTCCTCACGCTTAGCGGACTGGGTTTCGAAAAGCAGCATCGCGATCTCTTCGAGCGTGCCATCCGCCTCTCCCATGGAATGATTCTGCTAACGGGACCGACCGGGAGCGGCAAAAGTACGACGCTCTACGCAGCTCTGAAATATCTGCTCGCACAGAAAACGGTCAATGCGATGACGGTCGAAGATCCAATCGAATACGAAATCGATGGAGTGACCCAGACCGAGGTGGACGCGAAGCGTCAGAAAGTCTCCTTCGCCAGCTCGTTGCGCAGTATTCTGCGACACGACCCCGATGTCGTCATGCTCGGGGAGATCCGTGACCACGAGACTTCCGAACTCTCGGTGCGGGCGGCCCTCACGGGACACCTCGTCCTCAGCACCCTGCACACAAACTCCGCAATGGGTGCGGTGACCCGCCTGATTGATCTTGGTGTCGACCGGTTTCTTGTCGCCTCGGTCCTGCGCCTCGTCGCGGCGCAGCGTCTCGTTCGCAAACTTTGCCCCGCCTGCAGCCAGGAGGAGGCTATCACCGAAGCGGAAGCGCACGCTCTGCGCGAGCCCGGTCTCGCGGGACGACCCTGTCGCAAGGCGAACGGTTGCCTGCTTTGCGCGGGGCGCGGCTATGTCGGTCGCACCGGATTGTTCGAGGTGGTCCCGATCGGTCCCGAAGAAGCTGATATCATCGGCTCCCTTTCCAAAAGCCAATCGATTGAATCTGAGCTGAAAAATCGCGGTCGCGAGACTGCTCGTGCCTCGCTCCGCGCGAACGGCATCGCCAAAATTCTCGACGGCGAAACCACCGTCGATGAAGTGCTCACCGCGACACTCGAATTTGCCTGATCCTCAACCCCAGTCACGAGAATGAGTTTATTCGAATACACTGCCATGACCGCCTCCGGAGAAACCGTCGGAGGCCGACTTCAGGCCGAGTCCGCCGAGGAGTTACGCTGGTTGCTGCTTGAGCGCGGACTCCAGCCGGAGGTGGTCAACGAAGCCGATCCGACCGAGCGGCGCGGTTTTTCTTCCGGCAAATGGCGCAGTGCCAAGTCCGTCCACATCGAGTTAACGCTGCGCCAGATCGCGGTCATGCTGCGGAGCGGACTCACCCTCCTTGCCGCAATCGAGACGGTGATCGAACAGCCCCCATCCCGGGCCGCGCAGCGCATTTATGAAACGATGCGACGAAGCATCGAAAACGGGGCATCCTTCGCCGACGCACTCGCCGAGCATAAGATCTTTCCCGCCGGGGCGATCTCGATGATCGGCATGGGAGAAGAAAGCGGAAATCTCGACACCGTGATCGAGCGTGCCGCTGTTTCCATGGAGATGAAGCGCCGCAATACCGCCGCAACCCTAACCGCACTTTTCTACCCGGCATTCACGTTTCTCTTCGCGATCGGGATCACCATCTACATGATCCTTGCCGTCATTCCCGAGATGGAAAAAGCCCTGAAGGCGCTGGGCAAAAATCTGCCGGCGATGACACAATCACTCCTCGATGCGGCTGACTTCTTCACCACCTATGGTCTGCTCATGGGAATCCTCTTGATCGTTCTTGGGGTGGTCCTCACGATCCTCTGCATGTGGCCTCCGGGGCGTCTTGTCATCGACCAAATTATCCTTCGCCTACCCCTCATTGGAACCATCCTGCGAACGGGTGCCACGGCCCTCTTCGCCCGTTCTATGGGCACCCTGCTGAGCAGCGGCATTCCACTTGTCGAATCGTTGCGCATCATCGGCACGATCCATAGTAATCGCTACTTTGCCGCCGTCGTCGAGTCAGCCCGCCGCAAGATCCTCGAGGGCGGCTCTCTTGCCCGAAGCCTGTCCCGGCCTCATGCCTACACGCCAATGATGCTCAAAATGGTCGGTGTCGGCGAAACTTCGGGAAACTTGGAAGAAACTCTCGAGCACGTCGCCGATTTTCACGATGAGCGTCTCGAGGCCCTCGTCAAGCGACTCAGCGCGATGCTCGAACCTTCCGTCGTCCTCGTCGTCGGAGGCCTCGTCGGTTATGTCTACATCGCCTTCTTCGTTGGCCTCTATGGGACGATGTAGATCGACGCAGGTGCCTACTTACAAACGGATTGCCCACACGGAACTTAGCAAACACAAATACTTCATGAACTTCACCACAACACGCCGCCTCTTACCTATATTTTTCGCGCTCGCGCTCTGCTGTGCGAAACTTTTCACCCCCCCTGCGAACGCGCAGGATGCACCGGGCGATCCCACCCGCGCTGATGCGGAAATGGAGGAGGTTCTGCGCGCGCTCCGCGCCAATGAGCAACAAACGGATGCGCCAATCCGCGAGGAGATTTCGCCCTCTACCGAGCAGATCTCGCTGGCGGGACTGGTCGTGGGCGGTCAGCAAGATCCGGCCACCGCGAGTGGAACCGCCATCTTTCGAATCGGCGATTCCTACCTCCTCGCTCGCGAGGGCGAGACCGTGGAAAATGGTCGAAAAACCTACCTTGTCAAGAATGCCAACGCGGTGCTTGTTTTGCTAGAGGAGTCTGGCGGAGAGGAGCTTGTGTTGCGCGCGCGGAAGGGCGAAGCTACGTCTGTCGGTGCCGAGGACCTCGCCACCGTCGAGATGCAGGAAGTGCCTCTTCACCTCGTCTCGCGGGCCCTCACCGACGAAACCGGAATCCGCATTGCCGTCTCAACAGAGGCTCGCGACACGCCAGTGAGCCTCTACCTGCGCGATGTCACCATCGCCGAGACACTAGACTCGATCGTTCTCACCCATCGTCTCTACATGAGCGATATTCCCGAAGCCGAAATCGTGCGGCTCCACACCACCGAAGAGTATGCGCAGGACGCCAGTGCTTTTCGTGACGAGCGCACTCAGGTATTCACCTTGAAATATCCGAACGCCAGAGACGTTGCCCTTTCCGTCCGCGACCTCTACGGCGACCGGGTTCAGCTCTCGCAACGATTCGATGGCCAGAACCGGCCAGGTCAATATCTCTCCGAAGATCTCCAGCAGCGGATGGAGCGCTTCGACATCATCGACGCACGCGGCCAGGGCTTCGGCGTTGATGCAAGTGGCGGGGGGCAGGGAGCGCAGCGAAATCAAGGAGGAAGTGGTGGACTCTCCGGCCAGGGAAATCGCTCTCTCACGAACCAAATGGGGCAGAATGCCGGGCGGCGCGGACAGGGCAACGCACTGAACGATGCTGATCGGATCACCTCCGAAGACGAACTCTCCTCGGAAGAAATCGCAGCACTCGCAGCCGGAGACTCCAGGGTGATCGAACAGGTCCTCAGTCAACGATCCGACATCTACGTGACCGTGATTGACCGCCTGAACAAGGTCATGGTGCGCACCCGGGACGATAAGACAATGGATGAAATCAGCGAGCTTATCGAGTCTATCGACGTTCCCACTCCACTCGTTTTGATCGAAGTTAAAATCATGGAGGTCTCACTCGATCGCGGACTCGACACGGCTTTCGACTGGAATTTTAACTCCGGGGAGTTTTCGGGGCGCTTTGCCCCCGGTGGTCCCGTTACCGATGGCGATCTGGTTTTCTCCTACCTTAATGACACCTTTCAAACACAAGTCAGGATGCTCCAGCGGGCTAACAAATTGACCATGCTCGGTAAACCCATGCTGCTCACCGCGAACAACGAAGTGAGCCGACTTTTCATTGGGGAAGAAGTACCCTTGAACCGGAATTTCCAGGGAGGCCAGACTATCGTCTCCGAAGGTGGCCCGATCCTCGCGCCTAGCAACACTGATATTGAATTCAGGCCCGTCGGCTCAACCCTTTTAATCACTCCCAACATCAATGACGACCGAACCGTGTCACTGCGCGTACTGCAGGAGGAGTCGCGCATCGTCGAGGGTGGAGCCGATGTCCTTGTGCCCGATGCAGGCGGAGGATTCATCAATCGAACGATTGACACCGTCGCCTCCCAGACCGCCAGTGGTACTTTCGTCGCGCGTGATCGGGAAACGATTGTCATCGGGGGCATGATTACCGAAAAGCTCATCTCGCAACGTTCGCAGATTCCGATTCTCGGCGACATTCCCGGTCTCGGCTTTCTTGCCCGAAATCAGGGAATCGGAAGGGAGCGAAGGGAAATTGTTCTGATGCTCACTCCGCACATCATCAAGATGCCGGGAGAGGCCGAAGCGATAAGCCGCGAAATCGTCGGGCGGAACTCTTTTCATCCCAACGCACCCGACGGTCAGGGGGAGTTGGGCACTTTTGTCAAACCGAACGTCCTCACGGCTGAGGCCGAGGAATTCGGTCAGCTCGATGCTATTCAGGAGAGTCAACGGCTCCGGGCAGAACCGGTGCAGCTCGAGGAAAAGCCTCCAACCGGAGAACCCAAGAAACGATTCCGGCTGTTTCGCAGGAAATGAGCGAACAAATGCGAGTGCGGTGGGTATCCGATGAAATTGTCCTTTTGGCGTAATCTCTAATTAGCCGGGTTGAGGCTGCTCTTTGAAAAGGTCGCGCATCGCCTCGGCGAGTCGCTTTCCGGTCAGATACTCCTCATCTACGGCAAGGGTTGCTCCAGCGGTTTCGAGCTCGCTGATGAAGGTGTGGTATCGGGCCCGCGCTACGATGACGACTTCCGCATTCAAGGTTCGGACCGATTCGACAATACGTATCGAGGCACGATGATCCGGTACCGTGAGGACAATAGCGCGCGCTTTGAGAATCCCGTAGTGAATCAGGAAATCAAGGTTGGTGGCATCGCCGAGGAATGCTTTTAAACCCATCGAGCTGGCAAGGTCAATGTTGTTGGGACGTATGTCGATGACGACGCATTCGACGTCTTCGGTGTCCATTAATTCTCGTGCAACTCTCTGTCCGGATGGACCGAAACCCACGATCATGACGAGAGATTTTTCTTCACCGGTCTCATCCTCATCGGATTCGGCGGCGGATCCCTCTCCGGTTGGTAGTGGTCGGGATCGTAGCTTTGCCAGTTTTTGACCGAGGCGCAGAGCATTCTGAATCAGGAGCGGAGTGATAAAAAGGCTCACCAGCGTTGACGAAACGAGGAGACGAAACAAGTCTTCGCCAAAGAGTTTGTTCGACTGCGCGATTCCTGCAATGACGACTCCGAATTCACCTACTTGAGCGAGGACGAGTCCGCTCGCGACGGCATGGCGAATCGGGAGTCGGAAGCTGATTCCGATTCCGGTGATGATAATCGCTTTTCCAAGAAGGATGAGAATGGTCGTTCCGAGCACGAGTGGAAAATTTTCAAAGATCCAGACAGGGTCTCCGAGCATACCTACCGATCCGAAAAAGAGAGTGATGAAGATGATCCTGAGACCACCGATGTCTGAACGAATCTGAGTCGCGAAGGGAGATTCGGCGAGCATCATTCCGGCGATGAAAGCTCCGAGAGCAGGGGATAACTCCAGCGCATGTGCCGCCGAGGCAGAACCGATCGCGAGGACGACTGCGAGGAGGATGAGCAACTCCCGATCTCTTGCGAGGCTGAGTTGGCGCATCAGCGGAGGGAGGATGTATTTTGCGAGAATGAGGAACGCAGAGATCAGTCCGAGAATGAGCCCGACGGCTTTGAGGAGCCCGATTCCCATTTCAGCGGGTCCCCCGTCTCCGCCGAGCATTGTCACGAGGAGAACGAGCGGCACGACCGCGATATCCTGCAAGAGGAGCATCCCTAGAGCGGTGCGGCCATGAACCGAATCGATCTCTGCGCGGTCCGTGAGGAGCCTCAGGACGCAGGCTGTGGACGAGAGAGCAACGGCGGCGCCGACGGCAATGGAGGTCTTCAACTCGAGCCCTAGAAGCAGGCAGATGCCCATCGCGAGGCTAAGGGTAATCGACACTTGCAAGGTTCCACCGAGAGCGGCAATGGGACCAAGTCGAATAAGTCGTTTCGCAGAAAATTCCAGACCAATAGCGAAGAGCAGAAGCGAGACACCGAGCTCTGCGATCACGGGAACACCCGATTCATTGTCAACGACACCGAAGAGGTGGGGACCAAGGAGCATTCCGGCGATGAGGTAGCCGAGAATCGCCGACTGCTTGAACCGCTCGAAGAGCGTTCCAATCACAAGCGCTGTCGCGAGGAGAACGAGAAGCTGAAAGAGCACCTCCCAGACTTCTGAATGGGCAGGCGCCGCGGCAAGCATCATCGTTTCGTAGTGAGTGCGGACTTCATTGTTCGTGGCAGCAATACACCGCTATTCTCTTCCTCGCTAGCGGCGATGAGGATACCTTGAGGCTAGTTTTGAGGGCGGGGCTTCTTTACCTTTGTCGCGGCGAGCTTTTCTCTCTCCTGAATCTGACGGCTGATTTCTTTAAAGGTCGCAAGCACTTTCGGAGGTGTCGCGGGAAGCGGAAGATCGATATCAAGATCAGAATCGAGTCCGAACGCAGAAAGGGCATTTCTCAAGGCTTCTCGAATCGAGGAAGCTAATAGGACCGGGGCTTCGCTACAGGGCGCGCCCGGAGTTGTTGAGGTGTTTTCGTCAGGGCGAAGGCGGTCTGTCACGACTTTGAACGGGGCATCAGTAAATCCGGGAATGCCGTCACCAAAGACACGGGAGTCGATTGCTCCATCTTCCTCGGGGAAGGTTTCTTCGGAAAGAATCCATCCGGCCCCCATCATGTAGGCTCGCATCAGTTGCGCGTAATCCCGATCGCCTTGATTGGCAGAAGGGGAGCCCTCGTGTGCAATATCAGTTCTCAAAATTTGAATCTCACCGGTGAAAGCGTCGACTTGAATTTCGGTGACGGCCGCAGCGTAGGTGAAAGCGGAAAAAGGCCAGCCTGCCCCGAGTTCGGGATCCCACCAGAGATTGGGGGTTCGGTGGTAGCCTGTCTCAATGAGATTGACTCGCTTTTTCCAGGCCGCTTCGATCACTTCGGTAAAATTTAAAATGCTGTTTGGTGAAGTTTCTATCCTGACAAGGCCATTATTGAAGATGATCGACTCAAGCTCGACGTTGGTTTGTCCCCGTGCCGCGAATAACTGAAGCGCGACTTCCTTGAGGCGGTGTTGGAGCTTGGAAGCGGCTGAGCTGAGTGCCCGCAAAACCAATCCGGCCGCATCGGTGCCTGTCACCGGCGTGGCACGGGGCAGGACATCGAAGTCGTTGAGGACGACGTCGATGGAATCAGCTTCGATTCCGAGGCAGTTCACGACCTCTTCTTTTATCTGTCCCCGCAAACCATCGTTCACATCGACAATACCAGCCCTGATGTGTGCCGAGCCATCCGCTAAAATTTGAATGAAAACGGTGGCCGCATCCCGCTCCGGTCGGGGATCTCCGAGACCGAATTTGATGGGCACGATCGAAATTCCGCGCTTGTAGCAGGGGTTCTTCCGGTTCCAGTTATTGACGCTTTTCAAGCGCTCTTCAAAATCGCTGCGGCGAAGCACTTGATTCCAGACCCGGTGAATCGAAGTCGCGTCAACGGGTTGGCCATAGGGCGTTGTTTTGACAATCTGTTCCTCTGAATAGAAATTCTTTTCGCGAATAGTCCGTGGCTCCAGACCGGTCTTGGCGGCTACCTTTTGAATGATCTCCTCCATGATCCATGCGCCTTGCGCGGAGCCTTCCGCAGGGAGGCATGAAGCAGTGATTTGGTTCGTCTTGCAGAGCCGTGCCCCGATTCTGAGATGCGGAATTCCATAGACCGAATCGGCATGCAAGATCGCACGAGTCATTGAATTCGAAGAATCGGATTCAAACCATCCCCCGTTCATATGAAAGTGGATGTCCGCAGCAAGAATGAGCCCTTCCTTGTTGAAGCCAACTGAGAAAGTGGCATCGATAGCGTGGCGCTGAGCTCTCACCAATGTCGAGTGATCCGAATCGACGATCAGGGTCACTTTTGAACCGCAGGCGATTGAAGCACGCGTAGCGAGCATCGCAAGGCGAACCGGTTCGGCTTCGAGTGCGTCCGTGATTCCTCGGAGCGGAAGGCATTCCATTCGAACCGCTGACTCGGGGATTCCTGCGGCGCGTGCCACCCCGGCCCGAACCGCAGTGGGTTCGAGCGCGCGAACTCTGACTTCGAATTCGTTGCTTCCGTGCACAGGATTGACGGTGACGTCGCTAGGCCCTAGCAGCCCAGCCTCCTGCGCAGGGATACTGAAGCTCCCGATAAGGCTCATTGCTGCCGCAGGGATTTCATTTTCCGGGTCGCCGCGCTGACAAGTGCGGATTGCTCCGTGAAAATTTTCCATCGTTACGGCGTGCTCGATTGAGAGCACACCCGGCTCGGGATGGTAGTCAATCTGAAGCGAGGCAGCGCCGAGGCGGCAGCTCTTCTCGTCTATTCCAATCACAATCGCAACGGCTTGTCCGGCATAGAAAACTTCGTCTTCCGCGAGCAAGGGTTCGCCGGAAAAGTCGGGGCCGATTGTGTTTTCAAAGGGCGGGAGGTTGTCTGAAAAAATCACTCTCTCGACGCCGTCGACAGTGAGGGCTGTTGAAGCGTCTTTTCGTATGATCGAGGCAGACGCGTGCGGGCTCTCGACGATCAGGGCAGTGAGGTGCCGCGCTCGTGATTGCCAGGAAGTCGGGGGGGGCATATCGCGCGGAGCAGAGATTTCATTGCGACGACGATTGATGCGCTCTCCGAAAGACTCTTTCGATGATTTTGAACTGTCTTCAGGGAGACGGAAAGGAGTGATGTTGTCGTCTTCTATACTCATGGAGAGCGGCTTGGAGGCGATAGTGAAATCTTATCTGAAATCAGTTCGGGAGTGCATCAAAGAATGGTTCGTCCAATTTCGCGAATTCACTCGTCGCGGTGAGATGTTCCGGTTGGACCTTGTCCGCTTGGGGATGCTGGTAAAAGAATTTTTGGAAAAGGGTTCCGACAAGCTGTTTCTTGTATTCGGCTTCTTCGGCATTTCCTGATCCGGCTTTGATAGAAACAGATTCATTGAGGATTGGGAGGGTATCGAATACGGTCGATTCTTTCCAGGGCTTCCCGGTGATAAATGCTTCTGCCTCTCTCACTCGAATCGGGATATCGTCAATACCCGAGTAGGCGATCCAGGCTTTCACAATCGTCCGGTCTCGCAGTTCAAACGCAAACGCAGCACTAACGTATGGCTCTGTCAGGGTTCTTCTGCGGCCGGAAGTATAGGTGTCGCAGAGTCGGGATGTGATACCTCGATTTTCCATTATCATCTCATTGTAACGGGGGATGATGATGCTGCGGATGACTTCGCCGGGAGCAATGATCGTCTCGGTGTTCGCGTCGTAAAACTGCGAGACCGGTGCGTCACGCTCTCCCCTTTCTGAAATCAGAATGACCCGGGCATTGAGAGCGAATAAGAGGGGGCTGATCTGGCCGGCGCCTCCCGCGGTTGCGAGATAGCCGCCGAGCGTGGCCCGATTGCGGATCGGGCGAGTCGCGAATCGACGAAGGATTTTATTGATCTGGGGGCACTCACGCCCGATTTGTTCTGCGACACGGGTCAGCGGCGTCGCGGCACCGATCTCCCAGCGGTCCTCGGTCTTGATGATTTTAGCGAGCTCGCGAACGCCTTCCAGAGAGATGAGATTAGGATTCTCAACCTTGCCCGGATTCGTCCCGAGATGGGTGCCCCCGGCGATTAATTGTGCCTCCGGGTACTCACGCTTCAGCTTGAGTAACTCGATGAGATTTGAAGGGCGAAAGAAACGCTTTTTAGACCCATCGACGAAATGCTCAGCGCTTTGATCTTTGATTTGGAAAAGCGACTTGGTGAAGCGGTCACCGAAAATATCTTTTCGTCCCGTCCAGACCGCCGCTTCCTGTCCGGACTTTTCTGCCTTGCGCGCGGCTTCATCTCTGAGCTGCTCGGTGGAGGCAAATACCTGCGCGGCGGCTTCGCGGATCATCGGGACATTGGCAGTTCGAGTGATGATGGCATCAAACTGATCGTTAATCTGTCCCTGTCTTCGGAGGTCGGGACGATAATAGCCTTCGAACATGAGCGTGCGAAGAGCCTGCAAGCGCTCTTCCGAGCATTCAAAGTGAGATCCCTGAAGCGCGAGCTGAGCGGGGTGATCGGGGGCGGCGTACTGAATTCCCTCGGCCGTCCAAATTTGTTTACCCGCCAGCATCGGGAGGAGAATCAGCCCCGCGTCGACCACTCGAAAACGATGGCAATCGTCCTCAAGGTTTCCGAGAATCACGAGGCGACTTCGTTTCCATGCGTCGTGCTCAGCGTAGTGCGCGAAACACGGGTCTAGGGCAGACAGGTAGCTGGCGAGTTTCTTGTGAGTGTCCTCACTTTTTACCCGGCATTCTTCGCCATCCAATTGAAATGTGAACCAACTCTGCATTACCTCATTTTCAGTGGAGCCAATTTCGTAATTAGAAGGGAGTTAAAAAATAGTTAACTTCACTGAAGCTTTCTATTTAACACAAAATCAGCGTTCGCCCAGATCAAAATTTGCTCTTGATTTTGCCGCTAACGTCGAAGGTTCCAGCGAGCGGTTCCGTACGTCCCGTTTTGAAGAACGACGGCGGATCTGATTAGTGCTGTTTTCTCATCGCTATTGAGAACGAGCTGCTCGATCGCAAGGGACTTGAGAAATGTGTCAATCCAGGGCGATTTTAAATCCCGAAGTGCTTTGGGCAACCGGATACTTCCTTGGTGAATGACGGCTCCCCTGCAGCGTCGCTGGGCGCCGCCGCAGATCTTCTCCCCCGTCTTCGGATCGATGAGGTCTTCGCTCACGGCGTGCTGGAAACAGGGCTCGAGACCGTTTTGAAATTTCTCCTCGTGTCGCCTTGTCCGGAACCCTCCAGCGGCGAGCGATTCAGCTAGATGTGAGTGAACCCACTGGTAGCGGGTCGCGCTCGTAGCTTTGGCTGGGCTCGAGCCGGCTGGGAAGATGAGGGTAAAGGTAATGTCGTCTCCGTGTTCGACGAGTCCTCCGCCGGTGTAACGCCGTATCGGGCTATTGTTTTCAGCCAGCTGATTTTCCATTTCGTGAAAATAGCCCACCGTCACTGCGGGTTCATTCCACCCGTAAAATCGGGCGATCGCTTCGCCGGTGAGAAGGGAGTGATCGAGCATCGCGTGATCCAGCGCCATTTCGAGAGAGGCTTCCCGGAACGCCTCATCGCGCCACACTCTCATTTGCTCGAGCTTCATAATTCGTACCTTACCAACGGCGGGCGCGGGGTTCCAGTGCGTAAGCGAATGAATTTCATTCCATTACTTGCGAGCGCTTCGCGATGAGATGCGCGGATACTGAATCGCAACCTACCCCTCACCATTATTCCTTATTCGTTTCCACCTCTCCCGGGGCCGCTTCTCAAAAATCCTCTCGTCAATCGCGTCTATTTTTCTCACAGGTCTGCCTCGCTCTAATCGGCGCCGATTTTGAAATTCCGGGGGAGAGTGGTGGAAAAGCGTTTGTCATGCGCTCGTTCCGATGATTCTTAGCGACCTGTTTCCGATGCTCACGTGGCGAAATTGTTAGACGCGCTAGATTCAGGTTCTTTTTGACCTTGGGAGAAGGCCGGCGGGAGATATCAGCCCATTGGAACTTCTCGCTGTAATTCAAAAAGTTAAAATCTCCGGTGCCGGTTACACTGCGCACCGAACACTTCAACTTTGTGGGAATATTTTCGACTTTGCCATTATCAAGGGGAGAGCTCAGCACAACATTGCGCTGGGTCGGACAAACGCTCTAAGACCGGTAAAGGGGAAGTCACCATTCAGCACTTTCAGCACTTTCAGCACTTTCGGCTCGCGAGCTTCCCGGTTTTCTGGAGGCTTTCAATGAATTCAGAACCACGAGGGAAAATCAATTGGCATTCCGAATCCTTCTCCAGACTGCTTTGAGGACAGGTGAACTGAGGCACAGTCAATGGCGTGAAATTGATTGGGAAAATCAGGAATGGCGGGTAAGGCCTGAGGTCATGAAAATGCGAGTTGAGGATATTGTCCCTCTTTCATCTCAGGTGCTCAGTCATCTCAGGGAGCTTCAAAGTTTGACTGGTGACGGTGCTTGGATTTTTCCTAATAGAGAGGGCGCGGTGCATCCCGTCATGAGCGAAAGTACGATCAATTATATGATCCAGCGAATGGGCTACAAATGGCGGATCGTTGGGCATGGATTTCGCTCTCTGTTTTCGACGGTTGCCAATGAGGAGGGCTTCAATCGTGATGCAATCGAGCGTCAGTTGGCTCATTCAGAGGGAACTCAGGTGAGGGCTGCTTATCATCGTGCTGAATATCCGGATGAGCGGAGAGTCTTGATGCAGTGGTGGGCCGCGTTTTTTGACTATTTCTGATTCAGTTTTCGCATCGCGCTGGAGCGTTGCGCATCCATACGAAGTTTTGATCTTCTATGATTTTTCTCTCGCTGTGTTGTTTGCGGTAATTGATGGCACTGCGCCAGGGATTGGTTCGCTCAGCCGCCTTAGTTCTTTTGGCTTTTGGCGTGATCTTGGCTTGCTGCTTTTCCTCTACTTTCCCGTTCCCTAAATAGCGGCCGGCTTCAGAGAGAACACGTTCCACTTCTGAGGCGGGTATCATGATTCGGCCATATCCGGTCATCGCCTTCACATTTCCGGAATATAGCTGCCGATAACCCCATGTTTGAGATTTTCCGAAGATCGCGGCAAACTCTCCAGGCTTAATGCCACTGTGTCGATCTTCGGTTCGCTCATCGTCCCCAATAATAAACCAAGCTGGTGTTAAAATGAAGATCACTTGTTCTCTGGAATCGTTCCGGCGTTTTGCAAATTGATGTCAGTCTTCGCACGAGGAAGCCTTATCGGTGGAAAGGTTCAAATAGTATCGCGTCGCCTTTCGCTCGCCCGTTTTTGTCAGTGCTCCTTTCTCTACGAGGTCTTTAAGGTCCCTCGTTGCGGTCACTCGATGAGCCTTCGTGAAGCTGATGTAATTTTTGGCACTCAGCCCGCCTTTGAAACCACTGGAGCCCTCCTGAAAAAGTTTTACGAGGCATTTTTCCTGTCTGGGATTCAGTTGGCCGTTCAGGACCTGGAAAATCTTGGTTTTCTGAATGAGGAACTCGATTTGGCCATGGGTGTCACGAATCGCGTTGAGGACTGTGTTAGCAAAGTAGATCAACCAATCGTTAATCTCGTTGTCCTTGCTCGCTGCCGCTAGGGCAGCGTAGTAGCCTTTGCGATTTCGCTGAATCTCGGCCGCAAGTGCGATTAGAGTGGGTTGTTTCAGCGCTTGAGCCAGAACCTTCTCCGACAAGGCACGCCCGATTCTTCCGTTTCCATCTTCGAATGGGTGGATGCTTTCAAAATACAAATGAGCGATTCCGGCGCGAGTGAGGGCGGGGAGTTTGACTGTGGCCGGCGAGTTAAACCAATTGATAAAACGGTCCATTTCTGCGCCGACACGGGAAGAGGGCGGTGCTTCAAAGTGCACTCTGGGTGCATGCAGCGGACCTGAAACAATCTGCATCGGAGATTCATCAGTTCGGTAGGTTCCCACCTCATTCAGGTCGGATCGCCCGTTCATGAGCATTCGATGCCATTCTGATAACATCTCAGGGCTCAATGGCTCATCAAAGCCGGAGAATAGGTCGACCATTAGTTCTGCTATACCCGCCTCGCTTGGTGGGATTCGGCGATGATCTGACTGCAATCCAAAATGACGACGGATTGACGATTGTAGGCTGTCGCGATCCAAATACTCACCCTCGATCTCTGAAGTTTTTAGCGCTTCGTTGCTGATTAACTCGACTCTCAGAAGGTCGCGGTCATCCGCTGACAGGTGACGGTAAGCCCCAAAGAAGAGCCCTGTGTGATGTAGAAATTCTCTTTCCATGGGATCGATTTCTTCCTCCCTATAGCTAAATTCAGCCCAGTCTGGCTGCTGCCAATTCCATTTCATGATGCATTCCTCCTGCTTTATGCATCGTATTGTAGCAGAATTATGATGCATAAACTAGAGGTTTATGCATCGCTGGCAAACCTCTCGATCTGAAACTCACGAAAATGAAACCTTCTTAGCCGCGGCGATGGAGTGCTCGTTTCTAAGGTGACCATAGGTTTTCGTGGCCAATACGCCACTGTCGGAATGACCGAGCCAACGGGACCGCGAGGGGATGTCCACGCCGGACTTTATGCAGGTCGTAGCGAAGAGATGTCTTAAATCATGATTTGCGTGAGAGGCTCAAGGGCCAGAAGGCCGCAGGAGCGTTTTAAGGCCTTTGCGGATGACTTAACTTTCAGGGCGTTTTCAGTGACGGCTTCCCCTTGATGTTTTTTTGCAATTCGAGCGATTAGCTTTTCCATTGCGGGGATAATTGGAACCCGACGAATCTGGCGCTTCTTTGTTCCTTCTACTGGTTCCCCCACAGCAACCAGTTCGCCTCGCTCGAATCGGCTCCGATTAGAAATTCCGGGGAAGAGAGGTAGAAAAGCGTTTGTCATGCGCTCGTTTCGATGTTTCTTAGCGACCTGTTTCCGATGCTCACGTGGCGGAATTGGTAGACGCGCTAGATTCAGGTTCTAGTGGGGTTAAACCCGTGGAGGTTCGAGTCCTCTCGTGAGCACTTTTTTTAGATCGATTCGTCCGTATCATTACCGCCGGAGTAACCGTTCTCTGCCATGAGTCAGGATTCACAAGATCAAAACCCCGTTTTTGTTCATCGGACTTTTTCTTCGATCGCGAGTCGCTATGTGCTCACTAATCACGTTCTCAGTTTGGGGATCGATGTGATCTGGCGCAAACTGGTTGCGAAGCTGGTGGCAGAAGTAGACCCAAAGGTGATACTTGATGTCGCTACGGGGAGTGGTGATCTCGCGATGACCGTCCAAAAGGCGATTCCAGACGCGAAAGTCATCGGAATGGATTTTTGCGCGCCGATGCTGAGGGAGGCGAAAAAGCGGGGGCTCGAGAATCTGGCCGTTTCGGATGGTCTCGCGCTCCCCTTGCCGGATAACTCGGTCGATGCCCTTACGATTGGGTATGGTCTTAGGAATATGGCAGACTGGAACAAGGCGCTTTCAGAGTTCGCCCGTGTCCTGCGACCGGGAGGGCGCTTGGTTGTGCTCGACTTTTCCCTGCCCACTAATCCGGTTCTGCGAACTCCCTATCGGTTCTATTTGCATCGTATCCTGCCCTTGCTCGCGGGGTGGCTCACGGGAAACAGAGAGGCCTATGCCTATCTAGGCGATTCGATCGAGCGGTTTCCTGCGGGAGCCGACATGATCGCCCTGATCGAAAAGAATGGGTTTGTTTCCGCTCGTTGGCAGCCTCAGTTGGGCGGAGTCAGTAGCGTTTATTCTGCTGATTGTGAGTAAACAGCGCTCTGTAATCAGCGAATTGGGAAAAGGTGGTTTGGCGATTTTTCTCCCCGACTCAGCTTTCTTTTAAGGGCGCCGACGCTTCCTCGCCACGAGAGGGTCGCTCATCGCTACCTCTTTGCGGGTTGAATCAGACGTTAAAACCAAGTTGATCTCCCGGACTTGACCCGATTTTTGTGAGTAATATTCCGCAAAAATGGGGCATTTTGCAGGTCACGTTTCAAGGGTCGGCGACAAACTCAAGTGAAGATAACGAAAGAAATCGTTAAATTTGAATTTACAACCCCTTCTAATCCTGTCATTCCATTGGGGTTTATACCTTGTGGTTGATGGCTTTGAGAAGGATTCCTCCTGAATTACCTTTCCTTTGTCACCTCACTACTATATCTCATGAATCTTATCTCACTTACTCTACGTAAGAGTCCGGCGCTTCAACGGCTTATGCTGCTGGCGCTCCTCCCGGGGCTTGCTCTGTTCCCGGTTCCACTGAAGGCCAATCCCTCCGGGCAACAAGTTATTGCCGGAAATGTTAATTTTCAGGGTCTTGGGACCTCAAGTCTCGATATTAACAACCTCTCTCAGGCCGCGATTATTAACTGGCAGAGCTTCTCGATTCAATCGGGAGAAGTGACCCGTATTAATCAGGGCGCTAACGCAGTGACTTTGAACCGCGTGATTTCAGGTAACCCCACCGCCATTTATGGAGCCCTTCAGGCGGCTCAGGGCAGCGTCATGGTGATCAACCCCAATGGAATCGTTGTCCACAATGGCGGAACGATTGATGTCGCGGGGATGCTCACGATGTCGACCCTCGATATTACGAATGAAGACCTTCTTGATCGAGGCAGTAATCGCTTCAAGGGCAGCGGCACTGCGGGAATCAAAAATTACGGTGCGATTACGAGTGATTCCGGTGACGTCGTGATGTTGGGTAACTTTTTGCAAAACGCCGGTTCGGTGACAGCAAACCGGGGCGTCGTGGCCTTTGGGGCAGGGGGGGACATGATCGTGGAGCAAACCGTGTATGGTTCCACTATTTCAGTTCTTGCCGGTGGCAGCGGCGGGATTGAGAACTCAGGCGTGATTTCCGGGGCAGCGGCTGAGCTGAAAGCGACGGGCAATGTGTATTCACTCGCGGTTCAGAACAGCGGTTTGATTCGTGCCAATGGTTACGATTTTAGAGGCGGTCGTCTCACTCTCAGCGGGGGCAGCACCGGCAGTGTCATCAATACAGGCCAGCTTGCCGCGCAAAATTCAGATGGCTCCGGGGGGCAAGTCTCGATTAGTGGTCGCAATCTTAACATCGGAGGTGACATCAATGTGAGCGGTGCTGAGGTCGGCGATGCGGGTGGAGCGGTTGATATTAGCGGTGTGAATGTGGCCCTGTCGGAAACGGCGAGTGTCTTCGCTAGTGGAGCAATCGGAGGTTCGGTCAGTATTTCCGGGACGGAAACAAATGTGATCGGCGGGCAAATTGACGCGTCGAGTCACCGTGGGGCTGGCGGGACGATTGATGCAACGGGAGCGTCTCTGACGATAGGTTCGACGGCCCGTCTTGATGTTTCAGGGGTAAGCAAGGGCGGAACGATTCGCGCAGGCGGTGGCTTTCAGGGCAAGGGCATCGAGATCGTGAATGCGACGACAACAACCGTTGAAGAAGGTTCTTTGATGCTCGCTGACGGTTCAGACGGAGACGGCGGAAACATAATTGTCTGGGCCGACGGAGACACTTTTTATGGCGGTGAGATTTCTGCGCAGGCGACTGGCATTACCGGTGACGGCGGTTTTGTTGAAGTATCCGGAAAGAATAAACTTTCTTTCCGCGGGACGGTCTCGACGCTTTCGGCGACGGGCGCGAATGGAACACTTCTCCTGGATCCGACCGATGTCGTGATTGGCGATGTCGCTGACGATGGAATCACGATCTCCGACGATGACCTCGTTACCGCTCTTGGTTCGAACCATGTTGTCATTCACACTTCTTCAACCGGCGGTGCCCCGGGTGACATCACGGTGCGGACAGGATCTGATGCGCTTGATGGTTATGCTTCGGTGAACACACTTTCTTTCTTCGCCCATGGCGACATCGTGATTAACGACAATATTCAGAACAACGGTGATTCGGTTAGCGTGGGTGGTGGTATCATCATGTTCGCGGGCTGGGACGGAACCGGTCTCGGTGGGTTTGGTTTCGATCCTGAAACCCCTGGAGGCTTTTTGGCGGATACGGCGGCGGATCCTGCGGTGACCTCGGCTGCCATCTTGAATGGTGATTACGGAGTGTGGGGACAGAACAGTGGCAGCATTGTTATCAATGGTTCCGGAGCGAACGAAGTGGGCGTCGGAAGCGCCTACGGTGAGACCGCACTCTTCGGTCATCAACTCACCGTGAATGGTGGTGCCGGCAATGACGGCCGTTATGGCCAGGTAGGGTTTCATAATGCGACCCTGAATCCGACCGGTAATATTTTGCTCTACGCGAAGGATGATATCGTCATCTCAGCGATCGGGACCACCAATTCAGGAAACGCGCAGAACGATGCTCACGTGATCGTAGGGCACGGCGGCTCCGATAGGGATAATGCAAATGTGGTTAGGACTGGTGATGGCGATCTTTCCGGGGATATCATGGTGATCAGTGAAGGGGGGGGCTTGTATATGCGAGGTGGTAATGATCGCTCGTTTTCACAGGTCGGACACGGTGGGTATGACTTGGTTGGGGGCAAAGATGGTAACATCACTGTGATCGCTTCGATTATTGATATGCGGGGGCAATTTCTTCCAGGTGGCGGTGCTGATTCTTCTGCCTATACGGGAGCGACGATTGGTCACGGAGGCGGTAATTCAGACGGAGGTGGGAAAGGTTTTAGCGGCGATATTTATGTGAAGTCCGGGTCTGACATTTACGGTGACAGTGGTTTTGCTGTTACCAACGGAAACGCGGCGGTCTATTGGCAGATTGGACACGGCGGCTACCGAAGTGGAGCGATTGCTCACAATCAATTGGAAGCTACGGCGCGTCAAACGACGGGCGCAAACCTCGCGTCTGACCTTCAGATCTCCTATACCCTTGAGGGGCACAACGGGGCTATTTATGTTGAGGCGGGGGGTAATATTAACGTGCTGGCAGGTTCTCGCAGCAATAGCACGTCCATGATCGGGCATGGCGGGCGTGAGTCGCACGGTAGTCATCGTCTCGATATGCTTTCAGCCGCGTCTCCTCTCACGAGCGGGCTCAAGGATGGTATTACGGTGATCGCCGGGGGAGATATCATCTTTGATCGAAAGGATCATCCGACGGTAGTCCGGGGAAGTAGTGATAACCCGGTCCAGATCGGCCTGGGTGGTTTGCGCGCCGGGGGACGGTTTTCAGGAGATATCGATATTCAGGCGGGTGGGGATTTTGAGATGCACGGAGGCCATAGTAATTCATTTGCTCAAGTGGGTCATGGTGGATTCGCTGATGGCGGAGACTGGAATTCGGACGGGCTCGATTTTCCCGATCACAATAACAACCAAGGTCATGCCACGCTTTCCGGTGATATCAGTGTCGTCGCCGGTGGTGATGTTTCGATGTATTCGGGAGGATTAGACGGTTCGAGCAATGCGTATTCCCAAATTGGTCACGGAGGTCTCTACCGCGTCGCTGACGGTCTCAAAGCTGACGGATCGATTGTCGACGCGGCCGACGCAGGTCACCATGGTGACATCCTTGTTGATTCCGGTGGTAATCTTATCATTTCCTCCAAACCAAGGGAGGATGGAAGCGTCGGTACTGATATTTCCGGGTCGAGTAATTATGCGATGATTGGTCACGGCGGCTATCGCGCTAATGGTGATCACTACGGTCGTATCGATGTCGATGCGGAGGGTGATATTCTTCTTCAGGCAGGATACGGAGGATGGGAGGAATACCAGAATGACGACGATCGTTACGACCTCTCTCAGACGGGTGATTCTAACTTTGCGATGATTGGTCACGGCGGATTCGCATCGACCCTCTATCGCGATCTTTTTATGACGACGCTTTCGGATGGAAGAAAGCGCTGGACCGGAGGGTATCAGTTCAACGGGAACACTCAGGGCAAGGGGATTGGTTCTTTTGGCGATGCGACCACCTCCGCAATTGACATCAATGCCGGTGGTGATTTTGATATCCTCGCATCGAGTGAGTTGAGTGGATTTGCCGACTTTCATTTGGACCCTCTCACCGGGCTTCCTCAAAGCCGACTCGATCTGAACACCTTTCTCGTCTCCGGGGACGTTACCAATGTCGTCGATAACGCGGGTGTCCTCACTATCACGGCGGTTGGGCACGGCTTGGTCGACGGGGATCAGGTTGCTTTCACAAACCTTCAAGCCGATTTCACATTCAAGCTCGCGACCGTTACGTTTATTGACGACGATACCTTTACGGTGGATGCGACCGAAATTCCAGGGGTTGCCGTCACTGACGTTGCCGGCAACTGGGGGGTTCCCTACCTTGAGCGTTCCATCATTGAGCGCGCGCTTCGTGGCTTTGCACAAGTCGGGCACGGCGGCTATGGCGATAGTGATGGGAACCGCCGGATGACCTTTGATTCGGTCACCACCGGAAATATCGACATCAATATTGGAGGTTCTCTCAGTCTGCTGGGCGGTGGGATCGAACAGAAAGACGATACGGTTACGGGACTCAGTGTAGGTGATTGGAACCGAGTTGAATACAATAACGCCATGATTGGGCATGGAGGCCAGTTCTTCCGTTCCAGCTATGATGGGGCCATCACAATCAACTCAGGCGGAGATATTGATGTTCAGGCGGGCAAGGGCTTTCGCGAGTTTTCCCGCATCGGCCACGGTGGCTACGAATCGGGAATTACTCCCAATGATATCGGTTCGACAACGGTTGTTGGCGATATCAGTGTAATTGCCGCGGGGAGTATCTCTCTCACGGGTGGTGGCAGCATCAACCCGCTCGCTCGATCCGGAGATAGTGAATTTAACTACACCCAGATTGGTCACGGGGCGAATAACATGGGTCTGACCGTGACGGGTCAGAATATTACGGTGACCGCTGGTAATGACCTCTCACTTTCAGGTGGTGTTGGATTGAGGGATGCGTATGCGCACATCGGACACGGTGCCCTCAACAATGGAGATGGTGATTTTTCCGGAGCGATCAATGTTTCCGCGGGCGGGGATCTCACCCTCACGAAGACGACCGGGCGCGTCTTTTCACAGGACGACGCAGGAAATGATATTCTTTCGGTTCGTGCCTACGTAAAAATTGGCCACGGCGATTCGGATTCAGGAGGCCGCACGAAGAGTCTTGGCCAGTGGGACGGTGACATCAGTGTTAAGGTCGGGGACGATCTAGTCAGTGTTGGCGGTGTCATTGGTCACACCGACCCAACAAACGGTGACGGCACTCTGAGATCCCGTGATGGTAACACTTACCTTGCGGTGGGGCGTAACGCTCCCAATACCGATGGTGGAGGCCGTCTCATTACTGATGCCGAGACCGTCTTCACAAGCTCACAGTTGGGTGTCGGGTCTGAGCTGCGTCTCTATCTTCCCTCGGCTGGAGGTGTCGATAACTTCATTGGCGAGGGCGCGAATTTAAATGGAGCTGCTTACACTCGGACCCCGTTTCCGGATGGGACACGCGCCGATGAGTCTCTTTCGACGGATTTTACCTTTGATTATGTAGAGGGCGTTCCGAGTGGTGACTTTATTCTGGACGGTGATTACCCTGGAAACCTATTCGGTAGCTATCAGATCTATTACGCTGATTTGGTTTCACTTCTTCCCAAGAGCGCAAGCGGCGGTGGTGCTACGAGTCCTCTCCCGGGATTTGATTTCATGTCCTACATTGCCTTTGATCTCTTCGATGTCATTGCGATCTATGATGGCTTTGATGTTCTCGATGTGGCTGAGAGTTTTTCCGATGACGCGATGGGATCGTTCGGTGCGATTTTACCTGAGGAAGGGGCCGCGGATGAGAGTCCCGTTAGGATGGGGGAAGTGTTTTTCGATGAGGACTTGGATGGCGCCTTTGGTGTGGGTAACGCGTTTCAGTCAGGTGGACCTGCCGACCCCGAGGAGGACGGTGATGAAGACGGTGATGAAGGAGGGGCTCGTGACGAGCGGGGTCCTCGTTTAATCTCTGCGGGAGGCCAACTCAGAGGTGGCGCCAACGCGGTTTATGTTTATGATCCGAGCACGGGTAGCTACTCCAGCTTACGAATTTTCGGCGCGCCAAGGCCTGATAGACGATAGACGATCCCGTCACACTTTTGTTCACCGCGACAATATTGAATAAGAGTACTTAACTTTTTAACGACTTACTTTATGAAAATGAAACTTTTTAGCAACCGCGCCAAACGCTGGATTGCATCAGCTCTTCTCCTCGCTCTTACGGCCTTCGGGGCCCCGCTTCATGCCAATCCTTATGGCGAACAGGTGATCGCCGGTAATGTGAATTTCCAGGGTCTGGGCACTGCAAGTCTCGATATTAACAACCTCTCCCAGGCTGCGATTATTAACTGGCAGAGCTTCTCGATTCAGCAAGATGAGATCACGCGTATTAATCAGGGCGCTAACGCAGTGACCTTGAACCGCGTGATTTCAGGTAACCCAACCGCCATTTACGGAGCCCTACAGGCGGCTCAGGGCAGTGTTATGGTGATCAACCCCAATGGAATCGTCGTGCATGAGGGCGGAACGATTGATGTCGCGGCGATGCTTACGATGTCGACGCTGGACATTGATAATGAGGACGTTCTGAATGGTGGGACGAACCGGTTTTATGGTGACTCCATGACTGGCGTTTCGAACTTCGGCGTCATTAGCTCCTCAGGAGGCGATGTGATTCTCATGGGCGGATTTGTTGATAATGAAGGTCAGATTGGAGCGATGAATGGAACGATCGCGCTCGGTTCAGGTGGCGATATTCTTCTTAATCAGGTAGGTGAGGCAAAAATCACTGTCCAGGGGGCTTCCGATTACGAGGGAGTCGGAATCAATAATTCAGGAATCATTAGCGGCGCTTCTGCTGAGATGAAGGCGCACGGAAATGTCTACGCGCTCGCGATCAATAATACCGGAGCGGTTCGTGCAACCGGTGCGACCCGCTCTAATGGCCGGGTCAGGCTGATGGCTTCCGGTGCAAGTGGAAACATCAACCTGGGGCAGGGAACCGACCCGGAGAGGGATTACGGCATTTTTGCTCAGAGCGGAGCTTCAGGAGGAGACATTCAGGTCACTTCTGAATCAGGTAGCGTCACGGTTGGGGGAGATCTCATTGCCGACGGGGCGGTCCGGGGAGGCTCGGTATCTGTTTCCGGTGACTCAGTGAGCCAGACCGCTGAATCGATGATTTCAGTGAAAGGTGTCACAAGTGGCGGAACCGTTTCGATCGATTCAGTCGGGACCTCTTCGGTGAATGGCGCTGTTTATGCAAGCGCTTCGGCGGGAGACGGTGGCCGGATTGATGTCACCGCTACGGAGGTGGAGATCGGAAGCGATGCTGTTCTCGGTGTGAATGGTCGCAGCGCGGGTGGTAAAATCCGTGTGGGCGGTGAGTTTCGTGGAATGGACGTGGGCCTTCGGGAGGCTGATCTCACGACGATTGCTGCAGGGGCTCGTCTCTCTGCTGATGCGTCACTTGGCGATGCCGGATCGGTAATTGTTTGGGCGAATCACGACACGATCTTCCGGGGCGATATCAGTGCCTCTGCCTTTGGCGCAACGGGCTCGGGTGGTTTGGTTGAGGTTTCCGGTAAGGAGCGTTTGGCCCTCGGTGGTTCGATTGCTGCGAATGCGTTATCCGGTGAGGCGGGAACGGTGCTTTTTGACCCGGGTACGGTCAACGTGGGGTATTTTAATAACGCGGCGGGATTCAATGAGATTGAGATCGCGACAATTAACAGTCTCTTGGAAGGCGGCACTTCAGTCATTGTGATGACGGAAGGGGCTGGCAGCGACATTATCTTTGATGATGTCGACCTCGCGGGAATGAACGCAGGAGGTCAGGCGACTACCGGCGCGTCCCTTGGAGTGATCGGAGAGCAGTTTTACTCGACTGATTACGACGATCCCAATCACCCGCGAAATCTCTCGGTGCAGTGGACCAACTCGAAGGCTTCGTTTGCTGCTTTTGCCGGTGGTGACATTGTTATCGAGAACCATATCAGAACTTCAGGAGCAGGTTCGATCAGCCTGATTGCAGGGTGGGGTGGCGCCGAGGATGACTTCAGCGCGGGATCGATTCCCTTCGGAAATATTTATGATTTCCCTGTTGATGGATTGAGTCAGTCTTCAACTAATCCGGCCGCGGCTACGCCTCAGCAGGTATTCGATTATTATGTCGAAGAAGGGTCTTTTGCTGAGAATTCTGGATCGATTTATGTGGGGAATTCGGATATGGATCGCCATGTTGAGGTGGGGTCCCGATATGGGGATACGAGCCTCGCTGCTTTCTCCATTTTTGTGACTGCTGCGGATACAAACGATGAGAGTCGATGGGCTCAGGTGGGATTTCATGATTCGGGGCAGATCTTCGGGCAGCGTCTCGATAGTGTGAACAATGCCTATGATCTGGATCTCGATTCGCAAGCGCTTGAGCTTGACGATAATCCGGTCGTGGGAATCGCGGGAACGAATGAGCGTGATATCGATGGTGACGGTCTCGTGGACGGTGTCTATGCCGTCAATGCCTTCGGCGTTCTTGATGGAACGATTGATCACAACGGTGATGGCGTGTTACCCGGCACCGGTGTCGGAGAGGATGCCGAAGAAGCAAATGGAACGTTTATTCCCTACGCTAATCACTACAACAGTGCTCGTGTCGGGAACTGGTGGTGGCAACAGATTCACGAGCACTCGAAGGCTAATGTAGCGGGTTACAGTGAGGACAATCTGGGCGGGCTTCGTCCCGAGAATGGAGCCGGTGGACGCAACCCCGCGTCTGGCGCGATTGATATTAATTCAACTGCCGATATTAACTTGATCGCCGCAGGAAATGTTGAGATCACCGCTGGTGGACGAACCAATAGTTCTGCGACGGTGGGACATGGCGGCGATGCGGCGGGTTGGTCTGATAATAGATCTCTCAATAATGGTGGTGTCCAAAACGGACAAAACGTTCGTCGCTGGTCGATGAATGGTTCTAATAATAACCGCGTTGGGATGTCGATCGGGCGTCTCTCGGCGGTTCACGGAAACATCAACGTTCTTGCCGGAGTTGATCCGACGAGTGTGAATTATGCTAACAATGGAGTCGTCACCGCGACTTCAAGTGGGAACGGAAAAATCATTGTAAAAGGGATCCAACGCCTTGGCTCTATTAACAACCCCACGAATGATGAGCAAGCCAGTGGTAGTGAGGCCCACGCTCAGATCGGGCACGGGGGCGCAGGACAATTTGGAAGCTATTATGGTGATATCACGGTTCAGGCTAACGGTGATATTGATTTGATTGCTGGCAGCCAAACGAGGAATACTGCCACGATTGGGCACCGGACGGCTGGTTATGCCTACTGGGATCCAACGAGTGTTGCCGATGCGCAAATTCGCTTTTTCGGTTCATCAGACGATTTCAATGACCCGCTTCTGCGACGTGGAGAGTTGTTCAGTGGGACAAGCAATATAGCCCAATCGGCTAGTGGTGTTGGGACCCCTTTTCTCGCTGATGGGATCACTCGTAACCCAGATTATCTCCCTGGTGATACGTTAGCCACCGCGCGCGGTGGAGGTAGGACGCTTTCAGATCCAACCTTTGGTGCGATCACGATTGAAGCGCTCGATGGAAGTGTTGTTAACCATTTTGATGGGGATATCACGGTTACTTCGGTGACCGGTGGCCTGCAATTGAGGGGCTTCACGACTCCTGATCAGAGAAATAGTCCTACTGATCTTGGCTTGGCGACACGCCGAGATCGTCGTTTTGCGATGGTTGGCCATGGCGGAACTTCTTTTGCAGTCTGGGCGGAGGAGTCCGGATATGTGACAAATCGTGGCGACCGAAACAGGGAGATGGTTAATTTTCGGATTAACAGCACCGACCAGGGCTTCTTCGAAGATGGCACTGCGACGACGGATATTCGATTCAACTCCGGCGCTGCTACGATCATCGGTGAGCGGGGGACGAGTCTGAACCGCTCGTTGACTTTCATGACGCTGACTGGCGATATTGAAGTGAACGTGGGAGGAGATGTTGATCTTGTTGCCGGAAATGGCATTTATGATTTTGCGCAGATTGGTCATGGCGGCTCCGAGCTGGCTGACTATGAGACCTCAAGCTTTATTGCCGGTGATATTTCGGTGACAGCAGGGGGGGGCCTGAATATCACCGGGGTGACCACGGCGGCGACGTTTGGTCGGAATAATGGGGGGGCAGGACGCGCTGAGACCGAAAACACTTATGACTATGCTCTGATCGGTCACGGTGGCTATCGCTCGGGATTTCTTTCTTTCAGCGGAGCGATTGATGTTGATGTCGAGGGTGATATCAATCTCACGGGAGGTATCTATGAAGACGCTTTGGCTAAGATCGGACACCAGACGACGGATGATTGGGGGCAGAGCGGTGGTGATTTTGAGAGAGCGGAAAACTTCTATTTCGATAGCGAGAGCACTGATATCACGACGGTGATCAGCGGAACGAACGCTTCAGTCACCTATGCGGGTGGCATCGCGCAGACCGTGAATTACACCCTCTCGTCTGCTCAGTCAGATATTACGGTGAACGCCGGTGGGTCAATCAAGCTCGCGCATTCGGAGCAGGGACTGTTCGCGAACGCAAGGATCGACAGCTTCAATGTTACCCCGGGCATAGAACAGGGATTTGATGTCGATAATGTGGGTGTTCAAATCGGGCACGGCGGAATCAATACCGATACCTTGAGATATCAAAATTCGTCCTACGATTACGCTGATAAACTCGGTATTATCACGGTGAGTGCTGGTGGCGATATTGATCTTGAAAATGGCAATGGCGTCCAGCGTTGGACTCGAATCGGGCACGGCGTTGGAAATTCCGATCGGGTAGATGCCAATACCACCGCCCACAATCAGAATGCGATTGAGCTGGTTGGCGATATCAATGTGACCGCGGGCGGGAATATCAGGCTCAATGCGGATGCGGCAGGCGAGTATGGCAATGTAGGGAATGCTGATAATATTTTCGGGATACCTGATGCGTCGCAATTAAATCCGGTTGTGATTGGTCACGGGGGAATTCGAGACAATCTCGATATCGTAACGCTTAGTGATGATGAGGATGTGAATGGTACCGCGGCGAGTTCTGATATCACAGTGGTTGCGACCGGTTCGGTCGAATTACTGGGTGGTAAAGGGGCGGTCGCTTCCTCTGCTCAGATCGGCCATGGTTTTGCCTCCGATTTCGGAAATGATGCCGCTCGAAGGGGGGGCGTTGCGACGGGATTCAATGGTGATATCACTGTCACGGTGGGTGCTGACCTGATTCTTCTCGCAACAAGTAATGCCTGGTATGAGGTCGCTGGAAACACTGTCCTCGGTGCCTCAACCGTCGGCGGCTTTGCCGCGATTGGAAATGGTGGGTATCAGCTCGATGCACCCTCCACTGGCAATATCTCAGTCTATGTCGGTGGTGACCTGTCGATTACTGCCTCTCAGCGGACCGAAGGCGCTCCCGGTGATCCTGGAACTGATGCGCAGACAATCACTAGTCCTAACAATCAAAATCAAAACGCGGTCGGTTCCGGATTTCATTTTGCGAAGATTGGACACGTCGCGGTAGAGAACCAATTCGGTTCAAACGGAGATGTTATCAATGCTGATCAAGAGGGCAATGTGACGGTTGTCGTCGCAAATGACCTCCTCTTGAAAGGCGGGACATCAGCCGCCGGCGTGAACGATGCTCCGGTTTGGGGAGCCTTCGCGCAGATTGGAAACGGAGGCCCCGGCATCACCGGTGATATCGAAGGCAACATCACCGTTCTCGTGGGAGGTGATTTGACTGCCGAGGGGGGTGCCCAGCAAACTGCTACCGATATTCTCGGGAATGCCGATTTCGGGCTCAATAACTACGCCATGATCGGGAATGGTGACCAGATATACCGTCCCGGTGGGACGAGCGCCGCCGTTTTCCAATCCGAAGCATTCGGTGCGCGGTCCGGAAACATCATTGTTGCGATAGGTGGGAGCGGTGATTTCACTGATACGCTTATTGGGCACGCTGATCCGGAAGTCTCAAGACAGCCGACGCAGGGAAACACCCAAATCGCGGTGAGCCGGAATTTTCCTTTTTATGGAGGGGCTGGTAGCCTCACCGCTACCAATAGTATTTTTTCCAGCGGTGGGTTTGGAGCCGGAAGCCAGCTCGAAATTTATGTTCCATCGCGTTCCCTGAACCTCATTGATGGCACGACTCGATTGAATGAGGCCTTCGGAGGTGAATTTGTGACAGCTCCCGCTGATTTTGTAGCGCCTTTCGCCCGCAATGGCGAACTTTCAGGGCGTGATGATGAAGTCTACTTGACCCCCGATCTTTGGTGGGATGATGCGACTTTCTCTGCAGGTCTTTCGACTCAGGCCGGGGTCTTCCCGGGGGGGGCTTCTGGAGATCACGGTGGTTCAGTTGCCAATGTGAGTGATCCAGGTGGCGTCTTAAATATCGATTCTCTTGTTGCCGGTGCACTCGGGTCTTCCGCTTCGATTTATCGTGGCCTCAATGGAATCAGTGGAGACGGGAATTACACCCTCTATTACGACGCAGTAGAGCCGGTTTTGTCGACATTTCCTATCCCTCCCGTCATACCTACGCCTCCTATTAGCTTTAACTTCGGTTCTAGGGACTTCGTCGGTTTCTCCGATATCTTCGATGTCTTCGAGCGAGGAGAAGAGGGCTCTGAGGAGGGTTTCTTCGGTGATTATTCGGCAGGCTTGTTCGCCAATCTGGGGGATTTCGAGAAAGACGAAGAGGCGCATGTCGAATCGGGTGGCAGGGCAGTCGAAGCAGCCCTCGATTCGGTCTTCGGCCCTCGAAGGAACCGCTATTCAGATGCGGAGCTTGACGAGGAAGAGCTCCGCCGTGGTGGGCGCGCCAAGCGGAAAGTTAGTATTAGCTGGAATATTCCTTCTGTTTACTATCCCGAAACCGGTCGTTACTCGAGTCTAAGGATTTTCGGGGCTCCCAGCGAGAATTAATAAGGTTTTGTCCGGTTAGTTAAGCATTCCTGAATAAGAGAACGTTCAATCTTTTGCATATTCCTCTTGCGAATTAGGTCGTTCTCTTTCAAGATCGAGGGTGGAGAGTAGAACCTCCGCTCTTTTCTATTTGAGAAGTTGATGAAATTTTACACACTCATAACCCTCGCCCTAGTCGTTGGCTTCACGCTTACTACGCATGTGGGCGCGCAGGACTCAGCTTTTGGCGCCCTTCCGCCGATTCCCAATCTGGATTTCGGTGATCCTGACAGCAAGCTTTCGTGGAGTGAGAAGCGAAAGAGGAACAAGGTGATCATGGATGCCCAGGAAGAGACTCGTAGCTACACGAGGACCGGGGCAGATACAGGGGCCGCGACCTTCGGACAGCGTCTCGCTAAGGTAGCTGAGAGTAACCCTATGAAGGAGAAGAAACGGTCGCAAGAGGTGACCGTGACCAATACGATCAACTCAAATGATAACGCGCTTACTGCTTCAGGCAGTCGCCTCCAGCCGTTTGGTGATGATCAATTTTGGGGAGAACTTCCTCCTCCCACTGCGGATGAGGTCCTAATCGATCTTCCTCCCCTTCCCGATCTTCGAACACCGGACCAGATTACGCGCAAGGAGAGAATGCGTGACCGTCGTGTCGCGAAGTTTGAGGCAATCAAAGCAGGGAACGAAGCAAAGCGGGAAGCTAAGGCGTTCGAAGCGATCGCTACCGTGAATCGTCCCCCCGCTGATCCTAACTCTGCTCTGATTCAAGTGGAGTCTCAGGGCATGGGAGGTTCCAGCTACTTGGGAAATCAGGAGGCACCCGAGACGATGAACCAAGGCAGCCTCAAGCCTTTTGATGCCGGGTCATCCTACTACAAAGGAAATGATCTGGTCTACCAAGGGAGCGAGAGTGAAAAGCCTTTTAATGTTTGGTGGAAGCGTGGAACGAGTGAAGCTGGCGGAGGTGACTCCAGTGCATCAAAGTTCCAGTGGAGAAATCCATTCGCTGAGCCGAATGACGCGGTTCAGCCGGTATCCTTTTCTACGCCCGATGCTTCAGGGCCTTATGCCGGTGGCAGTGCTTCACTTGACGCGACTCCGCTTACCTCCAATCTGCGTGGTATTAGAGTGGTTCGCTCAACGCGGGAAGTGTCCCCGCGTGCTAGTGGTATCACCGGGATTTCCAGCGAAGGGCTTGAGCTTCCCCCTAAAGTATACGATGTCCTTGCTCTAAGCGTGGGCAGTCCCCTCACTTTGGGAAGCCTCAACCAAATGGTTCGCGACGCGATTGTCGCTTATCGCAAGAGTGACTTTCCGGTCGTGGACGTCCTTGTTCCTGAACAGGAGATTACAGGCGGTGTCCTCCAGCTCGTTATCATCGAGGGGCGTCTTGGTGATGTCACCGTTGAAGGTGCGAGCCGCTCAGAGGGACGCGCGCTTGCGAGCCATATTAGGACGGAGCACGGAGAAGTCATTCGTGAAAGCGAACTCACCGAGGATCTTGAATGGATCAATAAGCACCCAACCCGAAAAGTTGATCTGATTTTCAGCCCGGGGGGAGCTTACGGCGAAACAGACGTGATTCTTCGCAGCCAATCTTTCCGCGAGCTTTCTGCTTATGTGGCCTACGAGAATTCAGGTACTTCCGCTCTTGGTGAAAGCCGTTCCTTGTTCGGAACGAGTCTTACGGGGCCTTTGTTTTTCGGGGAGGACACCATCCTAAGTTACCAGTTCACAACGAACTTTGATAACAGCGATGCGAACATCTTTGGACATGGTGGCGTCTTTGCCTCCTATTTACCGTGGAGGCATCAGGTGACTCTCCTCGGCGCGTATGTGGACAGTGAATCACGCTTTGCTGTGCCTGGCGGGGGCTCTCTCACCGCCGGAGGAGTGAATAAGCAGCTTAGTGGACGTTACGGTATCCCACTTCCAAGTATTGGGCGGATTTCGCATGAGCTTGAGTTCGGGATGGATTTCAAGTCCAGCAACAGTGCTCTCGAGTTTGGTGGCATCGATGTGTTTGATACGACTTCTGAAATTGTTCAATACAGCCTCGGTTATAATATCTCGGCTAAGGATCAGTCAGGTGTGTGGGGCTTCGATTCTGAGGTAATTAGCAGTCCAGGAGATAATACAAATGGAAACACGGATGCGATTTTCGCAAGCCAGAGACTGGGTGCGACTTCCGATTACACCTATGGACGGGTCTTATTGGAGCGTGATCAACAGCTGCCGGAAGGCTGGTCTCTCTACGGCCGAATGCAGTTCCAGATGTCGAATGCGAACCTTCTTTCCAGCGAGGCGCTTGGTGCCGGAGGGTATGACAGTGTCCGTGGCTTTGAGCAACGCGTCGTCAATGGTGACCGCGGTGTCGTCGGTTCCGCTGAACTGCGCACGCCGACGGTTTATCCTGCTGTTTTCTCCGGTTTTTCTAATGTTCGTGACGGTGGCTACGGGCTTCTCTTTTACGACTTCGGTAATGTTGGTTTCCACGAGCCTACGATAGGGCAGGAAGATGCCACGCTCGGAAGTGTTGGATTGGGCTTCCGTTATCAACGTGAAAATTGGTTTACTCTCCGTGTCGATTACGGAATTCAAGTGACTGAAGACGGTTTCGATGATGGCAATGATGGCCGGTGGCATGTAGGTGCTCGCGCCACATTTTAGTGTTCGAACAGATCCTCCTTCGCGGTGATTTTCCGCGTAAGAAGTGGACTGAAACCCTCGCGAGACGAAGCCGGGGGCGGCATTTGGCGTTGAGCCCTCTGGGTAGCGGTACAATTCAAGGGGCCCCAGCGCTCGCCCGCGAGCGCCTCAGTTCATCAAGTTTCGCAACCGACCTTTCAGGCCGGGGCTCCTCTTCGAGGTCAAACGCGAGCCCTAAAAGACTGGCCTCTGTGCGGTGGGACTTTTAGCCAGAATTTTAACGGGGCACTGGGTGAGTGGTCGAACCTCTGCTCGCTTTGTCTTTTTGAGGCATTTGTCGAGGCGATTCCAGGGCTGCGCAATTCTGATGGGCATTGCTAAACCGAGCCTGTCCCTATCCGCCGTTGTCCCTATCCGCTGTTCGCAAATTCAGGAAGTGACGTTGGGGGGGGGGAAGAATCGAAGGGCGAACAAAGTTGCCCCCCCTTTGCGGCAGAAAGTAACGCTATCTTGGTTTTTTGAGTCCTCAGACCCGCTCATTTTGCCGATATTAACTTGCGACACGCTCAGCTTTCGTTGAACCCCGATTTTGGCCGCGCGCTGTCGAATAAATGATTGGGAATACCGCAGGGGACTCGAAACTATCGATGGGATCGTCATGCGCAGTGGACACGATGATTTGATGAACGCGCTTCGAGAGAGGGGGGGGCCCTCTCTCGAAGCGCGTTCAAGCGCGAGCGTCTCTTTCCTCTCTGCACGTCTCTGGTGACCTCTCATGACCATTCGTTAATTGCGCGCTCCCCCGTAAGGTCCTCTTTTCGGTGGGCTGGGGTTGGGGCTCCGAGTGGCGCTTCAAGTCCCCGTTAAAATGGAACCTTAGTCTTGAGCATCATTTTCCGATCACTCGTCTTCCGCTAGGGAATCCCTCGAAATGAAGCGGTTTCTTTCTCCTCGTTTCTACGGTGGACTTCCTGGGACCGAAAGGGACTGTCTTGGTAGCGCTTAAGGAGAAGTGAGAGTGAAAAGACTCAAGATTCGCTTCTCGCAGAGGGTGTCTTTGAAAAACCTTTTCTCATAATTGTTTTTCGACGTGACAAAATTGGCACATACGGCAAGGTCATGAACCCTTTGTTTTGTGTTCATGGATACCCTGTTTTTGACTTTAAAGATTCTCGGCGCGCTTGGTGTTTTCCTCTACGGGATGAAAGTCATGAGTGAGGGCATTCAGCGAACTGCGGGAGACCGCATGCGCCGAATCATGTCTTCAATGACTCGGAACCGCTTTGTCGGGGTGGGGACAGGGCTTCTAACTACGGGGCTAATTCAGTCGTCTTCTGCGACCACGGTGATGGTCGTGAGCTTCGTGAATGCGGGCCTTTTGACTCTCGTCGAATCGATCGGAGTGATCATGGGCGCGAATTTGGGGACGACGCTCACGGCCTGGATTATCGCTACGATTGGAAAGTTTTCTCTTTCGAAAATTGCTCTGCCTATCATTGGGATTGGTCTCCCTCTCTTTTTCGTGGGGAGGAACCGCTATAAGAGTTTCGGAGAAACGCTTATTGGTTTCGGGCTCCTTTTTTACGGTCTCTTTTTGCTGAAAGAGTCCGTCCCTGATGTGCAAAATATGCTTGCGAGCGGTGACGCCGCGGTTGAGGCGCAGGCCCGCGCGATTCAGGATTTTGTATCCGGTATTTCAGGGAAAGGGTATTTATCGATCATTGGATTTCTTGCCATCGGGGTTGTCCTCACTCTTGTCGTGCAGTCATCATCGGCAGCGATGGCAATCACGGTGACTCTGGCGATCCAGGGGTGGATTGGATTTGAGGAATCGGCAGCGATTGTCCTCGGGGAGAATATTGGGACGACGGTGACGGCATGGTTGGCGTCTGTGGGGACGTCTACCAATGCGAAGCGAGCCGCCCGGGCTCATTTTTTGTTCAACGTATTGGGCGTCCTTTGGGTGTTGATTCTGTTTTTTCCGTTTTTGAACCTCGTCAACAACCTGGGTAATATGCTGCCGGAGGGCTTCAGGACGGAAAAACACGATTCAGACGTGGGTTTCAAACTGGCGATTTTTCATTCCTTGTTTAATCTTCTTAATATACTTGGCCTGATCTGGTTTGTGCCCCAGATAGCGAAAATTGTCACTAAATGGGTCAAGTCCACAGACGAACCGGAATCCCCTCGACTGCGATTCCTGACCGGAGGAATGGTCGATATTGGCGAACTGAATATCCCTGAGGCTGAGAAAGCGACGCTTCAACTCGGAGAGGTTACACGCGAGATGTTTAACGGTTATTTGAATATTTTCAAAAATCCGGACACCGATCTGGGAACGGAAGTGAATCGACTCAAGAAACTCGAAGACGACGCCGATGTCATGACGCACGATATCACTGAATATCTGGTGAAAACTTCGGCTGCAGAATTGAGCGACGAGAATGCGCGGTCGGTGAGCCGCATGCTGAGAATAGTATCGGAACTTGAAGAGGTCGCTGACGCGATCTACCGCCTCGTTCAGATTACGCAGAAGAAATACTCGAAAAACCGGTCCCTCAATGATGCCGGGTATCAAAGTATCATCGAATTTTCGGGTAAGATTGTGGAGTTGATCGATCTCTATATGGACGCCTTGGAAAACGGCGCGACGGAAGAGACCTTGAAGACTGCGGAAGGGATTGAAGACGCCACCGACAAGATGCGGAAGCAGTTCAATAAGCGGGCGATGCGCCGGATGAGTTCCGGTGAAGCCTCTGTCAAAATCGAGATGATAGCCATCGATATGAATAATCAGTTCGAATTGATTGCCAATTACGGGCTGAATGTCGTTCAGACCGCATTTTACATCGATCACGAAGATGAAGTGCCGGAAAAATACGATTCGTAGATTTCCCGGCTTTTAGTTTTTTTGTCTCGCGAATCGAGGATTGTCTGGGGGCAGGTCAGTGACCGGTTGATTGGACAGGGTCAGGTCAGTGACGAAACCCTCTTATCTTTCAAAGGGAGAGTCTCCTCTAATTGATGAGAGGGGTGATTTGCCGGAGAAAGGTATCGTGTTTCTCTTTGTTGTAGCAAATCGAGTGCAGCCCCGCTTCGCGTCCTGCCGTGCAATTGGCAGGAAGGTCGTCGATGTATATTGTTTGAGCCGGCTCCAGTGAAAGTCTCTCGATCGCGATACGATAGATCTCGGGGTTGGGCTTCATGCAACCTACCTCGTGAGAGTATATTCGTCCCTCGAAGCAAGTGAAAACAGGATAGGTCTTTTCAAAAAACGGAACGTGTATGCCGTTTGTGTTGGAGAGCAGGTGAAGTGGAATTTGTTTTTCGTGAAGTGATTCAATCAATTCCACGATCGGCTCATTGAGAGTGAATATATCCTCGAAAGCCGAACTGAATTCAAAAGCGGAACCTTGGAATCCGATTCGAGCTGAGGCTTCTGCGATGAATCCTTCTGTTGATAGTTGCCCGCACTCAAGGCGATCGGTTAATTGGGCGACGCTTCTGAGCGCCTCTTCGGGGGAGGCGGTGCACTTCGACGCCAGTTTTCGCGCGGTAATCGTAAAGTCGAAACCGATGATGACGTTGCCAATATCGAATAGAAAAGCTTTCGGCATAGTGATCACTAAACGGAGAGACTCGAAAAATGCAACCCCGGTTAAGCCGTTAACGAATAGAGCCAAACTGGCTCCTTTGGTGTCTCGATTGACTTTTAATGTGAGCGGGACTCTCGCATTTCAGGCCCTGTCTATTTGAATTAGTTAGATCGTAACTAGTTGATTGTTAGGCTATTGAGATGTTTTGGATTGATTTGGGGTAACGGTTGCATTGGATCGTAGTGGGTAACAAAACTAAAACTAAAAAAATCAAATAATGAAGATAATGCGATACGATCCGTCCTCTCAACCGTCGCGCGTTTGGGAGCGTTTCTTTGCAGAGCCTTTCCGGGCTTTTGAGCCGCTTTTCGGTCCTTCTCCCAGCTCATCATTTCTTCCCTTTCTGTTTTCATTAGCGGTATCGCTGCAGGCGGATTTATTCGTGTGAACGGGACCTTCTGCGAAGGTTGCAGTTCTCTTCATATTTCGTTATCCTTCCACTGTGAATGGTATTTCTCAGAGTGGATTAAGGATGATGATCGCGGGGCTGATTTGCTCAGCCTCGTTATCTCCCGTCGCTCAGGATCTGTCCTCGATGGGGGACTCTCGCGCTTCGGTCGGTCAAAGACCGGCCGCAGATTGGGGAGAGGATTTTCAAATACGGGTCTTTGGTGGTGAGCCAACGCAGCGGGTTTTGTTTCTTTCGTTCTCCCGTGAGATTCAGGAGGATTTTCGAAATGTTCTACTGCGTCGGCGTCCCGGCGAGGAAGATCGTCGACTTGGCTGGGCAGTTCCCATTCGTATCGACTTGTGGGGACGATCCAACGAGGTTTATAAAGGCCCTGACCTTGTCACGACCGTCGAGATAGGTCCTGATGACCGATTTTTAATTCGCGTGAGCGTTAAGGTGCATGATCGATTCAGGGAGGAGGCTTATCGACTGGAATTGGTGAAGGCTCTGCTAGTTGAGCAAATGGTGGCACCGTTTGTGGACACTCCTTCAAGCTTCCGGAAAGATGAGGTCCGAGCTCCTGAGTGGTTAGCTCACGGGTTTGATGAGTTATTGCAACACAGAAATGACGGCCAGCCGAGTGCCTTCTATCGGGGAATCCTCGAGAGCGGTCAGATGTTGACGCCCGAGAAGCTTAATGGGATTGCCGACCTCGAATCGCTGGATCCAGTGACCCGTGCTGCGTTCCGCGCCTCGTCCGCTGCGTTCGTGGAGGCGCTCTTAAATCAGCCTCGTGGGGAGTCTGGACTTCGCTCATTTTTAGCTGATCTGGGAAGGAGTGAGAGGGCTAATGTGATGCCACTTTTGCGTCAGCATTTCCCTGCTTTTAGAGAGATGAGTCAGGGGATGGATAAGTGGTGGGCGCTGGAAATCGCTACGATGGGAACGCAGCAGGGCTTCGAATACATGAGTCCTGAGGAGACTGAGAAGTGGTTGACTGATGCCCTCACGGTGAAGCTAGAACCCGTCAGTGCCGAGGCTGAGAAGGAGCCTCGTTGGGGATTTTTTCAGCGATTCAAGAATAAGAAAGAGGTGGAAACCGCGGTGCCGGCGATTACTCAACCGAGTCGGGCGCCATTTGTGGGCGGGATTGAAACGTATCTGCAGTTCAAAGATATGCCCGGAGCGACAGAGCAATTTGGGGCTGTATTTACCCGCTTACAGAGAGTGAAGCAGACCGGTTTTCCGCTCTATCGGCCTGTCTTCGCTCGCTATGAAGTAATCCTTCAGGGTCTCATCACAGGGAAATTGAAAGGAATTGATGCCGAGATCGAGGCGGCCGCGAAGATGAGAGCGAAAATCAGTGATACCCTCGTTAAAAGCAGAGACTATCTCAACTATTTCGAGGCGACTCAGACGCCTCAGCGTAGTCGAGCATTCGATGACTATCTTGAAATGAGGCGTATTCTCGAGGGTAAGTCGATGCCGAAACGTGATGATAGAATCACAATATTTCTTGATGAAGCGGAAAAAGAAAGCCGTTGAGAGCTCTTTTTCCGCCTTTGGTATATGGGATTCGACAACGGTTATGGGAGCCCATACGAGTTATCTTCGAAAATCACGGGGTGGCCCACCACATCAAGCCTCACTCAGGTCTTGGATTTGAAAAGGTCCGACTCACCATTTCACGAATGAAATCATCAAAATGGTCTCTTCTGGAATGATGAAAGAGAAGGTTCTGGAAGCGAGTCCAGCGGCCTCGAAAGACGAACGAGGCGTGGGATGAGGCCTCTCTCATCGTCGGCCTTTTCCGAAGGGCACTGCGACCTTCCGGGAGAGGGAGTCGCTCCTGACATAGCAGGAGGACAGGAAGGAGGGAATCACTACTCTTTTCCCGTGTCTTCTGCCGGAGTCGCATCAGGCTTCTTGGCCGCTTCGGGTGTCGAAGGTTTAGCTTCGGGCGCTGATTTGGCCTCGGCCTCGGCCTTTTGATTCGAATTTCCCTTTGGCGCTGTTACTTCAGGTTTTGCGGCAGCCTTATTCTCAGCCGGCTTCTCTTCTGCTTTCGGCTCAGGTTCGGGGCGATCGACTAGAGGGGGAGTACCTATTTTTAAGAGGTCAACTTTCTCCTCGGCATAGTCGAAAAACGGATTTCCAGGGTGCAGGGTGTAAGACTCCTGGTATTTCTGATCGGCGAGGTCGGTATCTCCCGCTTCAAGAGCGAGGTCGCCGAGGCGGATTCGTGCAAGAGGAGTCAGTTCGCCGTCGGCCTGGATTTCAATCGTCTTGTCGTAGTTCTCCTTTGCTTTTACGGCGTCTCCCGATTGGTGATACAAATTACCGAGTGCAAAATAACCCTGCGCGTTTCGGGGATGGTCCGGGTAGTCGCTGAGAAAAGTTTCGAATGTCTTGGCTGCGTCCTCGGATTTGCCCTGACGAATTTGAATCTCCGCTTTGGAGAGAAGAGCGTTTCCTGCAGGAATCGAGCCGGGATAGTTGACTACGACCGCATCGAGCCCTGCGATTTCGCCTTTATCAGCCGCTCCGGTGTATGCTTCGGAAGCTTCGAGATGCTTTTGTTTCTTCAGCTGGCTCGCCACGAGAACTCCACAGAAGAAGATTGCACCGGCAAGAATAGCGAAGAGGATTTTCACACGATGGCGATCAATTGAGTCAACGACACCGCTGGCTTCGCTTGCTGAGAGTGCTTCCACTTCATTCACTGAAGAATCGGATGGGGTATTGGGTTTTTCGGCCATGGATTTAAGAGTCGTAAAGCGTGTCGATGATACGCGCTGTGCCAGGGGCACAGCGGCGCGAAAGGTATACGATTATTTGGGTTTGTCAGCTACCAACTGCGGCGCGTGCCTCGTCGGCGAGCGGCGTTGAGAGATATCGTTCTCCGGTTGAGCACCCAATCGTTACGATGAGTTTACCCTTGTTCTCGGGTCTGCTTGCCACTTGAATCGCGGCGCATACGTTGGCTCCGGTGCTGATTCCGCCAAGGATCCCTTCCTCTTTAGCGAGGCGACGAGCCATCGCAAAGGAGTCGTCATTACTCACTTTGATGCATTCGCTGATGAGGGCGTCCCCGGAGGCCGTCTTGAGGTGAAGATTGTCGGGAATAAACCCTGCGCCGGTTCCCTGGATTTTGTGCGGTCCAGGGGTGAGCTCTTCTCCCGCGAGTGTTTGGCTGATGACGGGTGAGTCTTCAGGTTCTACGACAATGACTTCAATATTAGGATTTTTCGCCTTGAGGCCTTCGGCGCACCCCGTTGCGGTTCCACCGGTTCCCACTGAGCTGACAACGATGTCGACTTTGCCATCGGTATCGGCCCAGATCTCTTCCGCTGTTGTGCGAATATGAACGGCGGGATTTGCTGGATTGGAAAACTGCTGAGGGATAAAAGAATTGGGCGTTCGTGCTGCGATTTCCTCTGCTTTGGCAATCGCTCCTTTCATTCCTTTCGGGCCTTCGGTAAGAACGAGGTCTGCTCCGAGCAAAGCGAGGAGAGTGCGTCGCTCAAGGCTCATCGACTCGGGCATCGTGAGGATCAGCTTGTATCCTTTCGCTGCGCAAACAAAAGCGAGGGCGATTCCTGTATTCCCACTGGTTGGCTCAACGATGACGGAATCGCTATTGATTTTGCCCTCTGCCTCGGCGGCCTCGATCATTGCCATTCCGATCCGGTCTTTTACTGAGCCGAGCGGATTGAAAAATTCGCACTTGAGCGCCACGGTCGCACCGACATCGCCAACGACTCGATTCAGTCTTACCAATGGGGTATTCCCTACTGTTTCGACGATGTTATTGAAGATTTTTCCGTGTGCCATGATCTGAGAATTTGGAGTTAAAAAGGTGAAGTCGCTTATTATAGCAGAATCCAGACGTCTGCTATACCAAAATTCGAAGGAGGTGCAATTCCATTTTAAAGTTCCCGCCTTTGAGTTTTGCGGGAAAAGCGGTGCGTAAAAAGTGAAGATTGGTACTTGCGCAATGAATTTTGTCCTCTAGCGATAACGTAGGATAAAGAAAATTTGCTCAACAGGCGAAATCCTCGCAAGAACGTAATCCAAATCAGTCATGTCAGAGTTAGTCGATAGTGAAGAGATCGAAGTACTTCTTAAGAAGCTTCCAGAGTGGGAGCATGAGGGCAAAGAGATCTTTAGAATCATTGAATTCGATGAGTTCATAGACGGAATCGATTTTGTCGACGGGATTGCTGAGATCGCGGAGGAGGATGGTCATCATCCTGACATCGATATTCGCTGGTGCACGATCACGGTTCGACTTACCACTCACGAAGCGGGTGGCCTCACCGATCTTGATTTTGAGATGGCTAAGAAGATTGATAACCTGACCGACTGATTCGGTTTTCCTTAAATTCTCCGGAGACCTCTGCTCCGGTCGACAATTGTCGCGGAAATTGCTTTTCCGTGACATGTTTTCTCTCTAGCGTCGCCCCTATGAGATTGAACCGAGTTATTTTGGCAGGTGCTGCCTTCGTTGGTGCCGTGGTTTTTAATTCCTGCGAGGAGGTCAAAACGGAAGAAAAGCGGTTCGCTTATATCACCAATGGTGTCGCCGAATTCTGGACATTGGCGAAAGCCGGTGCTGACGAGGCGGGTGCTGACCTGGGGGTTGGTGTTTCGGTCATGATGCCCGGGTCCCTTTCAGATCAAAAGCAGATGATGGAGGATGCCATCACTCGAGGCGTCAATGGGATTGCGGTGAGTCCGATCGATTCGTCCAATCAGACCGATATGTTGAATATGGTGGCTGAGGCGGCGATTCTGATCACTCATGATTCGGATGCTCCGGACTCCGACCGCGTCGCTTACATAGGGATGGATAATTACAGTGCCGGCCGGCTCTGTGGTGATCTGGTTAAGGAAGCGCTTCCCGAAGGTGGTGAGATCATGATTTTAATCGGGCGTATGGAGCAGGATAATTCCCGGAAACGTCGTCAGGGCGTGATCGATTCTCTCCTTGATCGTCCTGCCGATTCAAGTCGCTTTGATCCTCCCGGAACCGTTGTGAAAGGGGAGAAATTCACGATTCTTGATACCCTTACCGATGGATTTGATCTCGCTAAAGCCAAGGCGAATGCAGAGGACACCTTATCCCGCTACCCTGATGTTGACGGCATCGTAGGTCTCTTCGCCTACAATCCGCCGGCGATTCTTCAGGCGCTCGAGCAGGCGGGGAAGTTGAACCAGGTAAAGGTGGTCGGTTTTGATGAGGACTCACAAACTCTCGCAGGAATTCAGGCCGGAACGATTCACGGGACTGTGGTCCAGAATCCCTACGAGTATGGTTACCAATCGGTAAAAATCATGAACTCAATCTCCAACGGTGATCAATCGATGATTCCTGAAGGCGGAGTCATTGATATTGCCGGCAGACAAATCCGAAAACACAATGTCGATGAATTCTGGTCCGACTTGAAAAGGAAACTCGGGAAAGAGTGAGAGGCGATTTTCAATTCCCTCAATAGCTCGGTTCGGATTCTGCCTCTTTTGTCGTCTTCGTCACCGTTACGAGCCCGCCAAGGCGCTCATGAACGAGATCGTGTCTTCGGAGATCGCCGAGTGTTCGAGCACTAGGCCGTGAGGCGCGATTTGGCTTCGTTGAGATAGGAATCGTCGATTTCGAAACCGATAAAGGTCCGCACCCCTGTCTCGCCTGCGGCAACCCCGGCATGCCCGATACCGAGGAATGGGTCCATCATGGTTAGGTCGTCAGGGGCTCCGCCGTGAAGCGCGATGCACTTGCTTGCCAGTTCTGTGGGGAAGGTAGCGGGGTGGGGGCGATCCTTGTTTCGAGAACGGATCGTCTTGTAAGGGATATACCAGTTGTTACCGCGGCAGCGTTTGTCGCAGCCTTCGGTGTGGCCCCAGCGCGTGATGTTGCTCTTGTCGGCGTAGGGAACTCCCACCCCGAGTCGGTCGACAGGGATATCGCCGGTTTTCGTAAAGTGGAAAACAAACTCGTGGCAGTCGTTGATAAAGCGCTTTGAGTTGATTGGCTTGAAGTGGCCTACTGAGTGCGGTTCGCCGTCTGTTCCGTCCACGGTGATGGATTTGATCCAGTGAATCGTGTTTTGTAGCGCGAGGATATCACGAATCGAAAGGGCTAACTCGTGCGGCATCCAGGGGTTTGACGGACTGCTGCCGACGTTGAGAAAAAGAGAGCCATTCGGTTTGAGGACTCGCTTCACTCCGTTGACCCATTCCTTTGACCAGGACAGATAGTCTTCAGAGGAAAGTTTGTCCGTATAGGATTCGTAGCCGATTCCCAGATTGTAGGGCGGGGAGGTAACGACGAGGTCGACTGATTCTTCCGGCAGTCCTTTCATGCCTTCGATGCAGTCGCCGGAATGCAATTGAAAGTCTGTCTTGCCGGTCATGACTTCCGTTAGGCCGGGTAGGAATTCAGAATTGTCCATATCGTTAATGTTTTAAGAGGGCTTTAAGAGCGAACTCTTTTGCCCGCAACGAGAGATGTTGCGGGGCCTCTCTCATGTTTTCTTCCAGTGTCAGTGAGGGGTCGCCGATTTCAATAATTTCATCAAAGAGTTCGCCTTGGTCGGGGAGGTCGGTGATGCCGCAAAAGGCAATGACTGGTTTTCCGAAACGCTTCGCGAGATGGGCGACGCCTCCCGGGCCTTTTCCGTGTAGTGATTGCTCATCGAGCTTTCCTTCGCCTGTGATGACGAGATCAGCTTTTTTGACGGCATTTTCGAGATCGAGTATCTCAGCGACGAGATCAAAACCCGGGGTGAGTTTCGCTCGTAGAAAGATGAGGCTGCCAAAGCCAAGGCCCCCTGCCGCGCCGGCGCCAGGAGTGTTCGCCGCGGTTTGGCCGGTGTCCCCGAAAAGGGAGGCCAAGTGACTGAGCCTTGCCTCGTGCAGATCAAGGTTCGCCGGGGTAACACCTTTTTGAGGACCGTAGATTCTTGTGCATCCGTTCGGACCTAAGAGCGGGTTGGTGACGTCGCAGGCGATTAGAATTTCGGGGAGAGGAAGGTCCTTTGGGGGCTTAATTGATCGCACTTGAAGAAGGTCTCGCGGGAGATTCTCGACCGGCGTGGCCTTACGATCGAGAAATTGGAATCCGAGGGCTTGTGCCATTCCGATCCCACCGTCATTGGTGGCGCTGCCGCCGATTCCCATGATGATTTTGGATACCCCTTTGTCGCAGACTTCCTGAATCATTTCTCCAGTGCCGAACGTCGAAGCGATTTCCGGATTGAGTTGGCCTTCGGGGAGGAGTGTGATTCCCGAGGCTTCCGCCATCTCAATCACGGCGGTTTCTCCGCCGGGGAAATAGCCGACGACGGCTTTGGTTGGTGCGCCGAGCGGACCGGAAACTTCAACTGTCTCAGTGGATCCCCCGGTGGCTGCGATAAGGGTCGCTACGAGCCCGTCCCCGCCATCTGCAATGGGGATTGAATCAATCTCGATGGGGATTCCCGCACCGTCTTTGAGTCCGGATGCAATGGCCTGATTCGCTTCAAGGGCAGTGAGCGATCCCTTGAATTTGTCACTCGCGGTTAGGATGCGCATCGTTTCAATCCCTAGAGGTTACGCAAGCTCATCAACTCGTCGACCAGATTGGCGAGTTCATCCTGGTCGTCCGTTTCTTCAATTGCCCGCTTCAGTTTCGCTAAATTGGCCTGTTTGTGAGACGGCGGGTTCCTTTCATTTGAAGCTTCGGGCGATCCTTCTTCATGAACTTTCTGATTCGCTATTGCGATGCGTGTTCCCTTGGGATCAAGCACGAGTTCAAATGTCGAGGAAGGGGGGGCTGTCGCCGCTATCTGAGGGTTTTTCGTCGTGAAAATGAGTTGGGTATTTTGACCGTCGGTCAGGCCCTGAATGATTTCGATGAAGGCTTCGAGAAGCGCTTTGGAGAGTCCTGCCTCGGGTTCGTCGATTAAAATCAGTGAGGGCGGATCGTTGTTTTCAATCAATCTAAGGAAAATTAATCCCGTTCGGTTGAGGAATAGTTGCAAAGCTCGACTCAGAGAGCTGAACTCGACCGGGGCGGTGTCTCCGGCGTACGAGAAGGTGCCCGTATTCGTATGGAAGGTGATTGCGGCGGTTTCTCCGAGTGGCCCATTCCAGTAGCGGGCAATCTCGTCGAGCTCATTGGGGGTGTTCTCTCCGAACTCCGCGATTGCTTCGGAGACGGTCTTCTCCTGCGTCGGTTTCTCTGCGAGATAGAGCAGAAATTGGTCTCTTCTATTTGAGAAGTGGCGGCTCAGTTCTGTCAGCAGGGGCGTCGTATTCTCGTCGTATTCAGGGAAGTAGAGGGCGTCGGACAATCCTCTCATGCGAATCGCCTCTGAATATTCTCCCGAGAGGATCGAGTCGATTGATTCACTGAGAGGCGCTTCTGTGGAGCGCATATTCTCCAATGAATTCCGGATTGATTCTGAATCGGGGAACGTCTTCAGAGCGATTGTGTTTGATCCTGCATGAATGGAAACCCTGTGAAAAAGTTCGCGATTGATGAGGAATGAAGAGGCAATCAGTTTGGTTGCTTTCGGGGGCCTGGTCTCAGGGGACTCGTCCTCATGATCCGTCTCGAAGTGATCGCGGATGTCGGCGAGAAGTTGAGATTTTCCGGTGCCATTGTTTCCTGTGATGCAGACTTTTTCACGGAGTGCCTCATTGGTTTCACCATGAAACTTGAGGAATTGTCGGGTGTTTGGCTTTTCCCCGATGATAAGCAGGGAATGAAGTTGGAAAGAATCGGACATGTTCAGAATAAGGGTAGTCTACGCGGCGAGCTGCCTCAACCTGATATGAGACCCCTGGCTGCGAACCGGGCAGGCAATTGCGCTGCCTCACGGGAAGCCGTTTCTTCGATTTCCTTTTCGACTGCAAGTTTGAGGCCGTCGGTCGTTTCCATTGAAATATTTTGCGAGGTGTTTTTTTCGATTACAACGGCAGCGAGATCTTCACTGCTATCGCTACCGTGAAGCTGATTGCTTTCTAAATCGATCACGGAATTGACGCTCTCCCTGCTTTGCTGCTTAGTTCACGACATGAGTAAGCCGCTGGTGTCGTCATTTGCGCGATCTTTTTTGATCGTAATATTGTTTGTTTTCACTGCGGCGATTGATGCGGAGGAAAGGCCTAACATCCTTTTTGCTTTTGCCGACGATTGGGGCCGATATGCGAGTGCCTATGCCGCTGTCGATGGGGCGGGCTCTCCGAATGATCTGATTAAGACTCCTCATTTTGACAGAGTCGCCAGAGAAGGGGTGCTGTTTAAGAATGCCTTTGTTACGGCTCCCAGTTGTACTCCTTGCCGCAGTTCTCTTGTATCGGGGCAGTACTTTTTCCGGACCGGGCAGGGCGCGATTCTTCAGGGCGCAATCTGGGATGAAACGATTCCGGTTTTTCCGCTGATGCTTCGTGACCACGGTTACCATATTGGCAAGGTATACAAAGTGTGGAGTCCCGGTGATGTGAAGGATGCTCCCTTCGGAGCTCAGGAATATGGTTTTGAAAAGCCGGGACCGAATTTGAACGCCTTTTCTCAGACGGCAACGGCTCTGATCGAAAAGGGTTTATCCCTCGCCGATGCCAAAGCAGAGATTTTGTCTAAAGTGAAGCGGGAGTTCGAGGGCTTCCTTGACGCGCAGCCGGAAGACTCTCCGTTTCTATTCTGGTTCGGTCCTACTAACACTCATCGAAAATGGGTTCAGGGATCGGGTAAGAAGTTGTGGGGACTGGAGCCTGATGAATTAAGAGGAAAGTTACCGGCTTTTCTTCCTGATGTCCCCGTGATCCGTGAAGATTTTGCCGATTATCTGGGTGAGGCAATGGCCTTTGATGCGGCATTAGGTGTCTTGTTAGGCGAATTGGAAAAACGAGGCAAACTTGACAACACTCTCGTCGTGGTGAGCGGCGATCACGGAGCGCCCGGGTTTCCTCGTGGGAAGTGCAACCTCTACGACTTCGGGCAGGCGGTGGCTTTGGCGGCGCGCTGGGGAGATCGGAGGATTCCTGAAGGGCGCGTTGTCGACGACTTTGTGAATCTCATGGATCTTGCGCCCACTTTTTTGGAAGTCGGCAAGGTCGCTGTTCCTGAAGTGATGACAGGCAAAAGTCTTTTGAACGTATTCACTTCAAGCGAATCAGGATTGGTCGATAAATCCCGCACTCGCGTCGTAACAGGTCGTGAGCGGCATGTTGCGATAGCGAGGACTGGCAATAAGCCCTACCCCCAGCGGGCGATTCGCACATCGGACTATCTTTACATCATTAATTTTGAGCCGGATCGCTGGCCGATGGGAATTCCCGGGCCGGTCGCAGAGGGGAAGTTGCCTTCGCGAGAGGTTTTGACAAATGATACATTTGTTTGTTTCGGTGATCTCGACGCCAGTCCCACAAAAGCCTGGATGATTGAGAACCGAGAAAAACCTGAAGTCGCGGAAGCATATCAACTCGGTTTCGGTAAGAGGCCGGCAAGTGAGCTCTATGTCCTGAAAGATGACCCGGACCAGATGCGCAATCGTTCCGGTGAGGAACGACTCGCTGAAATAGAGAAATCGCTGCGTGAACGTCTCATCGAAGAGTTGATCGCAGCGGAGGATCCACGACTTACTCAGGACCCGGTTCCTTTTGAGTCGGCTCCCTACACAAGTGGTAGAGGGAGGAAGACGAAAGGGCCGAAAAAGAATAAGTGAGCCATTTAAAGGGGCTTCGGATCCTCAAATGATTCGCGGTCGGGAGATCAGCGCTCCGGATTTTTCCATTCTTAGGAAGATAGCGCGCAGCGGTATCTTCCGACCCACTAGGCATTCCCGTCCGTGTCGAGAGAGATCACACCAATCGCCCGGTTTCTAAAGTGGGTCACGCCAGAGATTCAGGCACGGCCACCTCGAGCCGTGAGATCACACAAGGTGACTTTGATCGAGGAATTCTCGCAGGTGAGGTGTGCCTTCGGGGGATTCATCTCGTTGGGTAATGATTTCATGGAGCGGGAACGGGGCGGTAACGAAGCGGTAACATAGCTCGCTCATGGTGAGTGGGTAAATAAAGCCGTGCGGCAGGTTCCGCGCGACAAATTCAACCCAAATAGATATCATGAATTGTAATCCCATCCGAAGAACTGCCGCCTTTTCTCTGATTGAGCTGATGACGGTCATCTCAATCATGGCGGTCCTCGCTACGGTCAGCTTTCCTGTCGTAAAAACGGCGATGACGAGTGGACAGATGACTCGAGCGACCTCTGATGCCCGGAGCATCGTGATGGGGCTTCGAGCGCACGCTGCCGATAATGGTGGGATGTTTCCTGCCGGTGAAAATGACTACGAGGAGGACATTGTCTCCTCGAACGATGCCTTTCGCTCGCTCTTACCCGATTACATTGACTCGGAGCAGATCTTCGTTCAAGGCCGCTCTGCAAGAGGGAAGAGGGCCGACAATCGGTTTGATGACGCGTCGGACATTCTCCAGTCAGGCGAAAATCATTATTCCTACATTGCAGGACTCACCGACACGAGCCGAACAGGCTGGCCACTGGTTGTGGATGGCACGAACGGATCAGGCTTCTACGTCACCGATGTGGGACAGAAGGGGGGCTGCTGGGAGGCCCGAAAAGCGATCGTTGCCTACGTTGGCGGGAGCGCGGCAGCGGTTCGACTGGAAGGGGATCGGGATGGGGATCGATTCATTCCCCGCGAAGGGTACCCCGAAGAGAATGCCCTCGAAGTCGGCTACATGGGTGAGGGCATCGAACTGCTCGAACCAAATGATTGATGAATTGATTCCCCTCGGGGAGATTTTTTTGATACGCTGTTATCGTGAAGTCAGGAATGTGGTTGAGTCAACGTCAGGTGAGATTGCTTATCGTGCTCTTGGCTCTTCTGCCACTGATTCCCAGCATTCTCCTTGTCCAAATGATGGTGCAGAATTCGCTTCGCGATAGAATTGTGCTGGAGGAGGGGCTCTCAATCATCTATCGCGAGCAACTCGGGCTGACCGCAGAGCGATTCTCACTCACCCAATCGGAGGCTGATCCTGAGCCATTGCAGGTTCATCTCTCCCGGGTGTTCGGGGAAGGCGCTTCGGTTGCGATCAATCAAAGCGATCAGATTCTGCTTGCCGAGTTTCTGAACGAAGATGTCGAGAACTCGATTGCCTACACCATTCAATCAGGTGCCTATCAAGGGTGGTCTGTCAGTCTGAAACTTGACCGCGATATGCTGATGCGATCCGAGGATCAGCGACGGGAAATTTGGTGGCACGCTTTCTGGGTTCTCAGTGGAGTGATCCTCGTTGCGGGGGTGGTTTGGCTGACGGTGCATCGTCGTCTAAGAATCGACGAAATCAGATCCGATCTTCTCACGACGATCTCCCACGAGATCAAAACTCCGGTGGCGGCGATGAAAGTGCTTATGGAAACGTTGGAGGACGGTGCCATCGAAGGGACGGTACGATCCGAATACTATGATCTGCTTCACCGTGAAAATGATCGAATCGGAGAACTCGCTGATCACTTTCTTCTTCACGGCCGACTCGAAAAAGGACAAATGCCGGTGCAGTTTGAAGCCTGTGATCTTTCGGCTCTGGTAGGAGGGGAGGTGGCGCTGATTCGACCGCAGCTCGACGCTGCTTCAGGGGCACTGTCATTTGAGGAGGGGGCTCCCATTTTGATTCAGACTGACCCGGCTGCCTTGAAAATTGTCATGAGTAATTTGTTGGAGAATGCGGTGAAATACGGAGGCTTCCCTCCGGTGCTCGAGGTGACGATTGGCAAAAGTGAGCGCCATGCGGAAGTTTCCATTGCCGACCGGGGAGAGGGAATTCCACGATCAGAGAGGCGGGCTGTCTTTCGTCGTTTTTACCGGGGGGATGTCCAGCTCACCGGGAGCCAGGGAGGCGTGGGGCTGGGATTGCCGATATGCAGGCATCTAATACGCCTCCTTAAAGGGGAGATTCGCATTTCAACCAGATCCGATCGTCAGGGTTCCGTATTTTTGGTTCGCTTACCGATCTCCAACCCATGAACTCGCCGCGTAGGGTCTTAATTGTCGAAGATGATCCCACCTTGCTCCGGGTCGTTTCCGATAACTTTGTAAATCGTGGCTACAACGTCCTCGGCGTCGAGGATGGAAACCGCGCCATCGAAGTGGCGATGGCGCGATCTTTTGATCTTATTATTCTTGATGTGATGCTGCCTCTAGCTAACGGCTATGAAGTGTGCCGCTACCTCAGACAGGAAGGGATCGAGACGGCCATCATTTTTCTGACCGCGAAAGGGGACGAATCGGACATTCTCCTCGGGCTTGGGGTAGGAGGGGATGATTACCTCACGAAACCGTTCAGCATTCGAGTGCTTTTAGCCCGGGCGGAAGCCATTTTGCGGCGTTCCAATGAACCTGGAAGCGAAGGGTCGTCTCAGCTTGAATTTTCCTTCGGTCGATTCAGGCTCGAGCTGGGCGCCCGAAAACTGAGAGATCAGTCGGGCAAGCCGGTCAAACTTTCCCCTCGTGAGTATGACCTCCTTGCGTTCTTCCTTCAGCATCGAGGCGAGGCGCTTCGGCGCGATCGAATTATGGATCAGGTCTGGGGATATGAGTCACGGGTAACCCCTCGAAGTGTCGATCGATTTGTGACTTCGTTGCGGCGAATTCTCGAAGATCGCCCCGGTGAATTTATCGAGACAGTGAGAGAGTTTGGCTATCGATTCCGGTAGGAAATCTCTATTGAGGGGATTGCGCACCGAATGTGCTGAAATTGAGGCACTTTGGCGTGTATTTCTGCTTGCCTGATGCGGTTTTTACCCGTTACTTTCGCCCCTCGCATCAAGCGGAGCCAGTATTATGGGTAAACAGCACAATAAAGTCGAAAAACGCGCACGCCGTAAAAATTATGTTAAGCGGCAGAGAGAAGCTGTGAAAGCTGATATCGCTCTGGCGAAGAAGTCAGGTACCAAGAAAAAGGCAGCTCCTAAGAAGGAAGAGCCTGCTCCTGAAAAAGAAGCTGATGCTGCAGCAGAGGCAGCACCTGCGAAAAAGGCACCTGCTAAAAAAGCCGCCGCTAAGAAGACCGCGACTAAGAAAGTAGCGACTAAAAAGGTAGCAGCTAAGAAGGCCGCGACTAAGAAAGCGCCAACAAAAAAGGCAGCGACCAAAAAAGCAGCGACTAAAAAAGCGGCTAAGGAAAAGACCGAAGATAGCTGAGGAATTTTAATTGGATTTAATAATCCGAATCGATGAAATGACGGCGCGCCAATTAGGTTGCGACCGTCATTTTTTTGTGCCAATTCGTTTTAACTATCATTTCTTATCGGAAATCCAGGAGAATAGTCAGCCTCATCGTGATCGCGGGTTGTTTCATGTTTGAGGCATTTTCCATCTGCTAAAGCAAAGGCTTGAGCCCTTTACTGACTTCTTGCAAGGAATCGGTCTCCTGAGTAGGCTTAGGAATGTCCTCGCAAGAACTTGAGCAGAATTGGCGCCGCCGCGCTGCCTCTGTCGCCCGGCGCTTTAATGCAGGGTGGTGGCTCGATCGCTTCAATATCCTTCTCGTTGCAAGCTGTGTTGCTCTTTCGATTGCAGTTCTCAGCCTGCGAGGGTTCGGGCAGTTTTCATTGAGCTGGGAAATAGGTATGATTTTCCTTGGGGCAGTCTTTGCCCTTCTCTCGATAATTGCCTGGGGGATGAGCCGACGTCGTTATATCACGAGCGAGGTCGCACTGGTAAGACTCGATGACCGACTTGAACTCAGGAATCAGCTAATCTCGGCATCAAAGAATAGAGCTCCCTGGCCAAGCTTCACTGCGGCGGGGAAAGAGACGCGTGAGAAAATGGGGCTTCGCTGGAATCCTCTCGCTACCCTTTTACCCGGTATTTTTGCTCTCCTGATTCTGTTCGCTTCATCGGTCGTTCCTTTGCCTGCCTCGGTCCCAAGTCAGCCTGACGTAGCGGCTGAACCGGGGGCGTGGGAGCAAATGGAAGAGTGGCTCGCGCAGCTCGAGGAAGAGGAAATCATCGATCGGGAAGGGATTGGGGAGCTCGAAGGAAAGATCGAAGAACTGCGCAACCAGCCTGAGGACGACTGGTTCAGTCACGCGAGTCTCGAGGCAACCGACAGTCTTCAGGAGAGTCTCGGAAGGGAGATTCAGGAAATGGCTTCCGACATGGCGACTCTTGAAAGGGATATCGCGGCATTAGAGACCTTCGCTTCGGATCTTTCGGAGGATGCGAAAAAGAAGCTTCTCGAAGAATTCGACAAAGCGCTCGAATCACTCGAAGCCAGTGGCATGAAGCCAAACAAGGAATTGCTCAAGCAGCTCAAGAATCTTGATCCTTCTCAGTTGGGACAAAAATCACTCACGCAACTCAGCGAGGAGCAATTGCAGTCCCTCCAAAAGCAATTGGGGGAGTATTCCGAGTCCCTCGGTTCGATGGATGGTTTGCCAAAAATGAGTGACGATTTCTCTGCGCAGAGTCTTTCCGCTGAGGAGTTGCTGGCCCTCGGGATGGTTCCCGGTTCCGGAGGAATCACACGCGGGAGAGCCGATGCGCCGCTTTACTTTGGCGACAAGGAAGATCTGAACACCTCCAATATTCAAAAAGTGGAGAATCTGGATTTGTCGCGAGCCTCACTTGGTGAAACGCTCGGCCTTGGCGAGACCGAGCACGAGATCGACAAGACTGGCAAAACAGTGAAGAACGGTGGCGCTATTTCATCTCCTGGCAGCGGGGGCGAAGCGGTTTCCCGCGAGAGCTTGCTGCCAGACGAAGAGGCGCTTCTGAGGCGTTATTTTAAGTAGTCTGATTCAGCCGCGAGCCGATCAAAAGGATCTGCGGAATCGTCATCGCCCGGAAGGAGCAGCGCGATCATCCACCGCCTCACCGTCGCTTTGATACTGATGATTTCAGTGTAGTCGGTCGCGACTCCTGCCATGAGAATTGCGAATCCGTCATCGAAGGTCACTTCAGGGAGCTCCTCAGCACAGATCAAAGAGGATAGGATGACAACAAACGATTGCCTCTGCGTGAGCAACGAGATTGTCCTCAGGGCGATTCCTTTCAGGAAACAGTGGTAAAAAATGCGGAAAGCAGCGGAGAATGAAGCCGCCTCAAGAATCCTAAAACTCGTTCTTCCACATCATCGATTCGACGGGTAGGGGCGTGCGGTCGTTATATTTGGCGGAACCTTTGGTGTTGTAAGGTGTCAGGATTTCTCCCTCGGTGAGGAAGTAGATCAACTGGCCGACCGGCATCCCGGCGTAAACGCGGACCGGTTGTTTCACTGAGATCTCGAGGGTCCAGTAGTTGCAGAATCCGACGTCGCCTTTTCCTGCGGTTGCGTGAATATCCATTCCAAGGCGGCCGACGCTGGATTTCCCTTCGAGGAAAGGGACCGCGGCATGGCTCTCGGTGTATTCAACGGTCGAACCGAGATAGTTAATCTGTGGCTCGAGGACAAAGCCTTCCTCAGGAATCTCAAAATGCTCGATCTCGTTGTGCTTCTTGGCGTCGAGAACGCGATTTTTGTAGGTCGCGAGGTGCTTGCTGAGATGCACATCGTAGCTGTTCGTTCCGAGGCAGGATCGATCATATGGTTCAATTACGATTTGGCCTCGCTCCATCGAAGCGAGAATTTCAGAGTCAGCAAGAATCATAAGCCACCGATAGTGAGGTCGCCGTCTCTGAGCAAGGATTTTCTCAGCAATTCAAACGGTAGGAATCGATTTTTTTTGGCAAAACACTTTGCCTCGATCGAGGTCACAAGGCAAGATGCCGACGATATGAGCAGTAACGCACCATTGATCATTGCCATCGACGGCCCTGCCGCTTCGGGTAAGAGCACCGTAGCCAGGCGAATTGCCGCTGAGCTGGGAGCGGTTTTCGTGAATTCCGGGGCCATGTACCGGGCTTTCACCTGGTGGGTTTTGGAGAATGGTATCGATCCTTCTGACGAGGCCGCGGTTGTCGCATTGCTTGGTAAGACTCAGCTGGAATCTGGTGAGAGTGATCGCGTCGGCACAGTATCGATTAATGGCAAATTGATGAGCCGCAGGGAATTGAGCGAAGAGCGCGTGAATTCCAACGTCTCTGCGGTGGCATCTGTCGTCGCAGTTCGCGAACGTCTCGTTAGCGGGCAACGGGAGTATGCCGAGTCCAACAGCGTTGTCATGGAGGGACGGGACATTGGATCAGTGGTTTTCCCTGAGACGCCGTTTAAATTCTACATCGATGCTTCGCCGGAAGTTCGCGAGCAGCGTCGCCGGGCGGAAGGAATTGAGGACTCTATTTTGGCTCGCGACAAACAGGATTCGAGCCGCAAGGCTTCTCCTCTCGTGATTCCGGATGATGCCCTCGTCGTCGACAGTTCTTACATGGGGATCGACGAAGTCGTTGCGACCGTTATTTCTGCGATTCGTGAACAGCAGGGCTAGCCGGATATGAGAATTGATCCGGCTTGTCAAATACTGACGGCTACCACTAGTATTCGGCTCTGTAAGATATTTTTTAAAACACAAATCGCCGTCGACAGCGAAAATCATTTCTACGTGATTCACGAAAGTGGTCACGTTCAGGAGGACTTTCCCGCCATTTTTGTCCCATGATTCCTCTCAAAAACTTCCGGTCTCGTCTCCCTCGATTTCTTCGCCCCCTGGTTGTTTCCAGCTTGGCCGTGATTGCTTTTCACCCGGTTCTTCCAAGCTTGCAAGGCGAGACAACGGCAACGGCGAAAGGGGAACTCTTTCACAACGAGGACTGCACGAACTTCTTCTACTACAAGAACTTCTCAGGCGAAGATGCTGCCGCGACGATTAACCGTTTTGTGGATGTCATGTCGGAAGCCGGTGTGACCACCTATTTATGTAATACCAATGCCCGGCGGACGAATTATCAGAGCAATGTATGGAATTCATTTTGGGAAGGTTATGACCCGGACGGTCCTGATGATCAGCCGTTTTTTAAAACTGTAAAAGCCGAGAACGTTAAGAAGTATCGCCAATTGATTGGCAGGATGATGACCTTAGACGATCTGGGAATTGATTTTCCCGCTGCGGTCATTAAGCGCTGTCGCGAACGGGAGATTTCCCCCTGGGTCACTCTACGGATGAACGATTGTCATTTTAATGCTCAGTTAGACCATCCTTTTCACGGCGAGTTTTGGAAGGAAAATCCACAGTTTACTCGAAAGAACGCAACGGGATATTTCGCCAATTGCCTCGACTATTCCCATCCGGAAGTTCGCGACTATTTCATGGCCCTCGTCGATGAAACTCTTGAGCGATTTGACGTTGATGGTTTGGAACTGGATTTCATGCGTGAACCGTATCTGTTCAGCACAGGCAAAGAAGCTGAGGGGGCGATTGTTCTCACTCAGTGGATTGCTGAGGTTCGAGAAAAGCTTGATGCGGCAGCGCTCAAGCGCGGTCATGCTATCCAGTTGGGTGTTCGAGTGCCATCGCATCCGGATGCGGCCGAGAGATTGGGAATGAGAGCGGTAGACTGGGCCAAAGCAGGTTGGATCGATGTTCTGGTTGCGACACCCCGCTGGGCAACCCTTGAGTTCGACATGCCTCTTGAAAAATGGCGGGAACGACTGGCAGGAACGAGGACTAAGCTGCTCGGCGGACTTGAGGTCAGGTATCTACCCGGCAACACGGCTGCCGCTTCAATCGTGACGCCGGAAATGGCTACCGCGGCCGCAGCATCAGTGCTTTCGAGGGGAGCTGACGCGGTCTATTTATTTAATTATTTTCAGGATGGTCATCCGGCCTGGAAGCCGAGTGTTTATCGCGAAACCTTGAGATCGATGAAATCGCTCGATTCACTGCTTAAAAAAGAGCGACGCACCGGCGTCACTTTTCGTGACATCGTCGGGCCCGGAGAAAGATATCTACCGCCCCTCCCGAAAAGTGGGAACGAAATCCGTATCCCCGTGTCCTTGCACTCTCTAGGCAACGAAGCCTACATCAGCAGCTGTGAAGTCCTGATTGGAATGCCCGCGAATGAGGAGGCATCGCCGCCTCCTCCTACGGTCGAAGTCAACGGGAAGACCTGTAAACTTCTCTCAGACACGACAGAGGATAACGTGGCAAAAAATCGGCAACGAACGCTTCTTTACCAGGTTCCTTTCGAAGCGTTAAAGCGATCGGGACAACAAGAGGTGGCTGTGCTCGCCGGAGCAACCGCTTCAGTGACAATCAATCGACTAGAGATAGGATTGCTAAAATAGCGAGCTGTTCTGCCGTATTGGTTTGGAACAAAGATCTCGGCTTGGCTGGTCGAAGTTGTGCCCCCCCGGACAATATTACTGGTGGCGTCTACGAATCCTCGGGAGGGGGAGGGTTGACTCGACAGAACGTTGAGGCGCGCTGATGCGTTCGCCTTCCTTCTTGTCAGTCTCTTTACTCGATGGCGAAAACAATATCATCCACCACGGCGAAGACGCTTCGTGGAGAGAAGAAGTCCTCAAAGACAAAAAGGCCATGCGGAAAAATCCGGCGGGCTGGGCTGCCGGAAAGTTCGTTCACCCTCACGACGCCTGCTTCGATGCTGAGGCGAATATCTTCGTTGCCGAGTGGGTTTCGACCGGACGCATTTCGAAGCTGCGGAAGGTTTGAAGAAGGAGTAGGGAGTAGGGAGTAGGGAGTAGGGAGTAGGGAGTAGGGAGTAGGGAGTAGGGAGTAGGGAGTAGGGAGTAGGGAGTAGGGAGTAGGGAGTAGGGAGGGTGTGAACCGGCGACATTGGTAACACCGAAACCGGAGACGTAGGTAACAGATTAAACTGGGGGATGCCCTGGATATCTGAAGACCCTATGGACCAAAAAGAACGATTTATTTCCCTC
>Ga0075117_1000015_pt1 | contig 133939 bp, 112 predicted proteins | sample AntAceMetag02UKJ_FD_69789 | JGI IMG/M metagenome (GOLD analysis project Ga0075117, IMG submission 69789) | Saline lake microbial communities from Ace Lake, Antarctica - Antarctic Ace Lake Metagenome 02UKJ | ecosystem: Environmental > Aquatic > Non-marine Saline and Alkaline > Saline | place... | reverse complement strand
ATTTTCCGGGAACGATCCTCGCAGAAAGGGTGTCTGAAAACTGAGCAGTTGGTCTCTTGCAATAAACACTTACCAAAAAATGTCTTTCGTTTGATCCTCTAATAACATGTTTGACCTAAGACAACAAAAAATCGAATATTTTCGCATTGCCTATTTGGCTCTCATATGCTCGCTTATGTTGGGACCAACCGCGACCTACATTGCCTTTGGCGCAATAGTGATCATCGAATCTACGTTAGTCAGGGGTTCCAGTTTTCGAAGCGATTTTTTGAGTCTGTTTGCAACGACGAGGTGGTTTTGGAGTATACTGGCAGCTTTCTGTCTCATCTTCAGTGCGACAGTATTTTTCGGGGGCTACGCTGATTTTGGAGAAGTCGGTGAACTGAAGTGGGTTATTATTTTGATCGGATTATTTTTTCCAAGCTGTACTATTTTGGCTATTCCTCCAAAAGGCAGAGGAGAGAAAACGATGGCGAAAGTTTTTCTGGGTCTGCTTGTGATTTCAGTAGTTGCTGGAGCGATGCAGGTTTCATTGAAATATGACTATGTCCGCCTGCTTCTCTTTTCAGATAACTCTACTATGGGTGGACGGGCCAGTGGGATCTTGAGCAACCCGATCCCATTCGGACAACTGATGGGAGCGATATTCTTTATCGGATTGGCGGGATATCTGGTTTTGGGCAAGCACATTTCCAGAAGAATTTCATATTTTCTCCTTTCGGTGTTAGTGTTGAGTTTTTTGGGCCTGATCCTGAGTGAAAGTCGAGGTGCCTGGCTCGCCTTAGTACTGACGTCTTTTTTCTCGTTCTTTTATACTGAGTCGAAGGCGAGGAAGCGGTGGATGAAATGGATTTTACTAATCGGGAGTATTGGTGTTCTGGCGATAGTGGTTTTTCCGGAAATCCGCTCCCGTGTCGTCAGTGGATTTGACTCGAGTGAAAGTTCGAATCGAGTTAGATTAGAGCTCTGGAGAGCGAATTGGGAGGCTTTGAAAGAGCATCCTCTGGGAGTTGGTTATGGGGGGGGTGATGTCCTGGTGGAGGAGGTATTCCCGAAGCTGGGATATCAGCTCCACGGCTATATGTGGCATTCGCATAATGAGTTTATTGAGATTGCGGTCGGTGCTGGCTGGGCGGGGTTAATCTTGTATCTTTTGATGTCAGCTCTGTTACTGATTGTAGGAATTAAAGAGTATTACAAGTTTCTGAGAAAGGGTGACGAATGGAAGGCGTTCTTATCCATGAGTGCGGTAATGATTCATACGTTTATTCAATTTTGTGCCCTAACGGATCAAACGAATACCCAGGGGCGTTTTCTGTTATGTATGGCGTGGGCGATGGCACTATCGTCTTTTGCATTGAATCGAATTACACTGGCTTTTTTTAAAGAGGGAAACTCAGACAGAACGCAGACCGGTGAAATGTCATTCCCATGTAGCGCAGAGGATTCGCGCGAATAATTGACTGATTTATGAGGATTATTGTAACTGGTGGCTCAGGATTTATCGGTTCGAACTTGGTTCGGGCGCTATTGCGGAACGGTGAGGAAGTTCTGAATATTGATAAGTTGACTTACGCGGGGAATCCAGCTTCGCTTGCATCTGTGGAGGAGTTGGATAACTACAGATTTCGAGAGATTGATATCTGTGACAAGGATTCACTAAGACAGGCCTTTGAGGAATTCCAGCCCGGGTGTGTCATGCATCTCGCGGCAGAGTCCCACGTTGATCGTTCGATTGATGATCCAAGTGCGTTTATTCAAACCAATGTGGTGGGAACTTATCGGCTTTTGGAGGCTTCGGTGGAATATCTTAGTAACTCCGGAGTCCCGTTAACGGATTTTCGATTTTTACATGTTTCCACGGACGAGGTCTTTGGTTCTCTTGGCAGCGAAGGAGCTTTTACTGAGAAGACTCCATACGACCCTCACTCACCATACTCGGCGAGCAAAGCTTCCTCTGACCACTTGGTTCGTGCATGGCATGATACCTATGGGCTTCCTACATTGATCACGAACTGCTCAAATAACTATGGTCCTTTTCAATTCCCGGAGAAGTTGATACCGGTGGTAATATTAAAGGCGCTGCGCGATGAGCCTATCCCAATTTATGGTGCCGGTGAAAATATTCGTGATTGGCTATATGTAGAGGACCATGTTGAAGCTTTAATGTGCGTTTTAGAAAGAGGTTCAGTCGGCGAGACTTACAATATTGGAGGTAACAACGAGCTAAAAAATATCGATTTAGTTCGATTAATTTGCAGCATTCTTGATGAAATCCGTCCGAGGACGGATCGGAAAAATTACGAAGAGCAGATTACATTCGTGTCTGATCGTCCCGGCCATGATGCACGCTATGCGATTGATGCTTCAAAGATTCGAAGCGAGTTGGAATGGGAGCCAAAGCAGGATTCCAATTCGGGATTTCGTAAAACGGTGCAGTGGTATTTGGATAATGAAGAGTGGTGGAAGTCGGTTATCGATGGGAGTTATCAATTGGAGAGGCTTGGGACGGGGAATAGATGATCGGGGGTCAGATTTCTTTCGATCTGGAATCATTGAGGGGATGCTGAATCAGCTTGTGGGATTTCTGAGTTTGGAAAGAGTGTGAAAGCATGCAGCTGGGTTTCTCTTTAGATTTTTGGAATTTGGAATCTAATTTCAGTAGTGAGTCATTTCCAAAAGGCCGATGAAAACCCGAGTCCACACTTTCCCTAACAGCAATGACCACCTTCTTTCTGCTCGCCTTGATCTTCCCGGTGTCGGCCTACCACGAGCGTATGCCCTGTTCGCGCATTGCTTCACTTGTGGCAAGGACCTCAAGGTGGTCACGCGGATTTCGCAAGCTCTGACGGAGTTGGGAATTGGGGTTTTTCGCTTTGATTTTCCGGGACTTGGTCAAAGTGAGGGCGAGTTCGGAGCGGCGACCTTCAGTTCCAATGTCGATGATCTCTACCGCGCTTCGAAGTATCTCGAGGAAATCGCCGAGGGGCCGCAGATTCTCATTGGGCATTCGCTTGGGGGCGCCGCGGTATTAAGGGCCGCGCCGCTGATCGATTCCGTTAGGGCGGTGGCGACAATTGGGGCACCGTCGGATCCCGCCCATGTCACTCATCTCCTCGCTTCCGGGCTAGATGAAATTCGCGAAAAGGGGGAAGCGACGGTCGAACTCGCAAAACGCGATTTTTTGATCAAGCGGGAGTTCGTCGAAGATCTCGAAAAGCTCTCGACGGAGGACGCGACGGAGCAACTGGGCAAGGCGCTTTTGATTCTTCATTCGCCGGTGGATGAAATTGTGGGGATTGATAATGCGGCGGGGATTTACATGCGGGCGAAACACCCCAAGAGCTTTGTTTCGCTGGATGACGCGGATCATCTTTTGACGAAGGAAAGCGATGCCCGGTATGCGGCACGGACGATTTCGACCTGGGCGGAGCGATATCTTGAGCCTGCTGAGGCAGAAGACGATATCGATGAGACCGTGGTAAGGCTCGATGGGCGGGGTTTTCTCACCGATGTCCTCACGGGTGGTCATCGTCTTATCGCGGATGAGCCGGTTTCTGTCGGGGGAACCGATCAGGGGCCGGCGCCCTATGATTTTCTGATGTCGAGTCTCGGAGCCTGCACGGCGATGACGCTGCGAATGTATGCCGATCACAAAAAACTTCCGCTCGAGGCGGTGGAGGTGAGGCTGCGTCATGAAAAGATCGACGCGAAGGGCGAAAAAGTGGACCTGATTACGAGGGAGCTGATTCTCGAAGGTGACCTGACTGCGGAGCAAAGAGCGAGAATGGTGGAGATCGCCGATAAGTGTCCGGTTCATCGCTCGCTGGAGTCTGAGATCAAAGTGAGGACGCGTCTCCAGTCCTGAGGCCTTTTTCCGGTAGCAACGAGCGTCCCCGCTCGTTGAATGTAGCGGAAGCGGTGACGCTTCCGGAATGCGCGATCTTCGGAAGGCTGCCGCCGTCCGCTACGGGAAAAGACCAACCGAGCGACAGAATTTTCATCCGGAATGATCGCAGTGACCGTGGCGAGACTCGTTTTATTTAGGCTATGTCAACATCATCCCCACAACTTTTGACCTCCTTCGATCTCGCGGGACTGTCGCTGAAAAACCGTGTTGCTCTTGCGCCGATGACACGGGCCCGCGCGGGAAAAGAGCGAATCCCGAACTCGCTCATGGCGGAATACTATGGGCAGCGGGCGGGTGCAGGATTGGTCATCACGGAAGCGACGACGATCTCAGAACAGGCGAACGGATGGAACGAATCGCCCGGGATCTACACGGACGCGATGGTCGCCGGTTGGAAGGAAACGGTGGATCGTGTGCATGCGGCGGGCGGCACGATTTTCCTTCAGCTCTGGCACTGTGGTCGCGCTTCGCACAGTAGCTTCCACGATGGCGAGCCTGCGGTGGCACCCTCTGCGATCAAGATCGATGGGGATTACATTCATACGCCTAAGGGTAAAGAGGCCTATGAAGTGCCCCGGGCGCTCGAAACGGCCGAGATTTCCGGGATCGTCGCGGACTACCGCAAGGCGGCGGAGAACGCAAAAGCGGCCGGCTTTGACGGGGTCGAGATTCATTCGGCGAACGGGTATCTTCTCGATGAATTTTTGCAGTCAAAGACGAATCATCGCGAGGACCGGTATGGCGGCAGTATCGAGAAGCGGTTTCAGATGCTGAAAGAGGTCGTCGAAGCAGTCATTGAGGTGTTGCCGGCGAATCGTGTCGGGGTGCGTTTTGCTCCGAACGGTGCTTTCAATGACATGGGATCACCGGATTATCGCGAGCAGTTTACATATGCGGCGACTCAGCTCGATGCTTATGGGTTGGCTTTCCTGCATGTCATGGACGGCCTTGCCTTCGGATTTCACGAGTTGGGGGATCCAATGACCCTGGCAGATTTTAGAAAGATCTTCACCGGTCCTTTGATCGGGAACTGCGGGTATGACCAGGCGTCCGCCGAGGCGGCGATTGCGTGTGGGGACGCGGATTTGATCGCGATCGGTCGGCCTTACATCAGCAATCCGGATCTCGTCGAGCGTTTTGCAAATGATTGGCCGCTGAATCCCGAGGCAGAGGTCGAGGATTGGTACACGCCGGGCGGTGCGAAAGGATATACGGATTTTTCGATGCATGGAGCGTAGCGGAAGCGGTGACGCTTCCGGAAGGCGGAGGCATCGCGGTCGGAAGGCTGCCGCCGTCCGCTACGGGCGAAATGTAGCGGAAGCAGTGACGCTTCCGGAATGCATGATCAACGGAAGGCTGACGCCGTCCGCTACGCAAAGATCGGCTTTTTCCAGATCGGGACCGTCTTTTTGATCCGCGCGAGGTATTCGCGACTGATCTCGAACCCTTCGGCGCTGTGAGCGGTTTGCACGCGAATGATGATCGAGGCCTCTCCGGCAGCGACGAATCCAACTTTGTGATGCACAAAGGCGAGGTGATCGGGGTATTCCGCGGTCATCGCTTCGCCGATCCGATTCAGTTCATTCAAGGCCATCCCCTCGTAGAATGAGTAGTCGATTCCGCTGATTTCGCGGTCATCTTCGAGGTCCCGAACCGCTCCGTGAAACCGGATGTCGGCCCCGTGTTTTGTCGATGGCTCGAGGCGATTTTCGACCTCGGCGATGGATTCTTTCGTGATCGAAGCAAAAAAACGCAGGGGAGTCATGAAGATTACGGTGGGGATGAAACGAAATGAGCGCTTGCGATTGCTCTATCGTGAGTAGGATGGGAACCACAAAACTACAACAAACAAAGAACACTTTAGATGAGCAAGAGCGATTTTGGATTGATTGGCCTCGCGGTGATGGGGCAGAACCTGGTGCTGAACGTCGAAAGCCGCGGTTTCCGCGTTTCCGTTTACAACCGGACCACGGAAACGATGAAGGATTTCGTCGCCGCGAACTCGGATAAGAATCTCTACGGAGCCGAGACGCTTGAGGATTTCATCGACAGCCTCGAGCGTCCGCGCAAGGTCATGATCCTCGTGAAGTCGAGCGCCGGTGGTGACCCGAACGAGCGAGATGCGGTTGATAAAGTCATCGACAGCCTTGTGCCGCTTCTCGATGAGGGCGATCTCATCATTGACGGGGGCAACACCTATTTCATCCACACCGAGCGCCGTTCGAAAGATCTCGCTGAGAAGGGGCTTTTGTTCATCGGTTCCGGGGTTTCCGGCGGAGAAGAGGGCGCTCGCAAGGGGCCTTCGATCATGCCTGGAGGACCGACGAGTTCGTGGGAAATCATCAAGCCGATCTTTGAAGCGATTACCGCGAAGGTCGATGGCGTTCCCTGTGTCACTCACATCGGAACCGGCGGCGCCGGTCACTTCGTGAAAATGGTTCACAACGGGATCGAGTATGGCGACATGCAGCTCATCTGCGAAGCCTACGAAATCTTTAAACGTGCCGGTATTTCCAACGATGAAATGGCGGAGATTTTCACGAAGTGGAATGAAGGACCGCTCGAGTCATTCCTCATTCAGATCACGAGTAAGATTTTTGAAGAGAAAGACCCTGAGACCGGCAAGCACCTCGTCGATCTCATCGTCGATAAAGCAGGTCAAAAAGGAACCGGGCGCTGGACGGTGATGAACTCGGCGGCGAATGCGGTCGTGATTTCGACGATCAATGCAGCGGTCGAGGCACGGATTCTTTCCTCGAAGAAAGACGAGCGTCTCGCGGCGGCACCAATCCTCGACGGTCCTGAAGCAGCAGTGACGATGGACAAGGAAGAACTCGTCCAGAAAGTTCACGATGCGCTCTATGCTTCGAAGATCATTTCCTACGCGCAGGGGCTCGACCTCATTCAGGAGGTTAGCAATGTGCACGACTGGGGTGTTGATCTTGGCTCCTGTGCCCGCATCTGGCGCGGAGGCTGCATTATTCGTGCCCGCTTCCTCAATCGCATCACAGAGGCGTATGAGCGGACTCCGGACCTCACGAACTTAATGCTCGACGGATTCTTCACCGAGATTCTCAACAGCAATCAGCAAGCCTGGCGCGAAGTCGTTTCTCTCGGGGTTCTGAACGGAATTCCGATGCCGGCTTTCAGTGCCTCCTTGAGTTACTACGACGCCTATCGTTCCCCGGTTCTTCCGGCGAACCTCTTGCAGGCGCAGCGGGATTTCTTTGGCGCTCACACTTATGAGCGGACTGACAAGCCCGCCGGCGAGTGGTTCCACACCCAGTGGCCCGAGCTGATCGAAGACTGATTCGAGTCAGATCGAAGTATTTAGGAAAAAGGGAGGCCGGAAGGTCTCCCTTTTTTCGTGGTTCGTCGAAACGTAGCGGAAGCGGTGACGCTTCCGGAATGCGCGGTCGGAAGGCTGACGCCATCCGCTACATTTTCGCTTGCCATTAACTGTATTTATGAACATAATACGATTATGGCGGTGGAAACCGAGGATCAATCCTATCTCCGGCGATTAGAGGCTGAGAACTACCGGAATTTGGCGATTGTTCATTGGACTCATGCGATGAAGGATCGGAAAAAAGGATGGCTGACTGCGGAGTTCCATCAGCGGTTTCGGGAATTGCTTCTTCATGCCGGTGGGAAATATGCAGCCTGGTGTCCCGCGTATTGTTTGATGCCTGATCATTTTCATCTCATCTGGATGGGCATTTCTGAGGGCACCGATCAGAAGCTGGCGACGCAGTGGCTGCGGCGCGAGGTCAATCGTGAGCTTCGTCAGGCGGATGCTATTCTTCAAAGGCAGGCCTACGACCGGATCTTGCGCAACTCTGAGCGGGACCAATTCGCCTTTGAGAAATTGATTGGATACGTGATGGATAATCCCTTGCGTGCAGGTCTTGTCGAGGAAAGCGCGGATTGGCCTTTTCGAGGATCGATCCTGCCGGGGTATCCAAGTGTTTTCCGGAGCGCAGGTGATGAAGACTATTGGGAGCGATTTTGGAAGGTGTATTACTCGGTGATTCGTCAAACGTAGCGGAAGCGGTGACGCTTCCGGAATGCGCGGTCTCCGGAAGGCTGACGCCGTGCGCTACGGGGGAAATGGACGCTTCCGAAATGTTGAACGCCGGAAGGCTAACGCCGTCCGCTACGGGGGAAATGTAGCGGAAGCGGTGACGCTTCCGGAATGTGCGGTCTCCGGAAGGCTGACGCCGTCCGCTACGGGGGAAATGGACGCTTCCGAAATGTTGAACGCCGGAAGGCTGACGCCGTGCGCTACGGGGGAAACGTAGCGGAAGCGGTGACGCTTCCGGAATGTGCGGTCTCCGGAAGGCTGACGCCGTCCGCTACGGGGGAATTCCCCACGATGATGCCATGGCAGGATGAATGAGATTTTGATACGACATCTCCGTCTATGCGATCTTTCCGTTATCTCTTTCCAGCGCTCCTTTCTCTCGCTCTCCTTGCAGGATTTGCGGTGGCGCAGACTAAGAAGGGGAAAAAAGAAAAGGAACATCCGAAGAAGGAGTTCTATTCGGGCGCACCGATCAAGGCGCTCATCGTCACGGGAGGTTGCTGTCACAATTATTTGTATCAGACCTTCGCGCTCGGATCGGGCGTTCAGAAAGTCGCCAACGTCGATTTTGAGGTCGTCCATGTCGGTGGGAACGGCACTGAGGCGATGATTCCTCTTTATGACGATCCGGCCTGGGCGGATCCCTACGATGTCGTGATTCACAACGAATGCTTCGCCAACACGGCGGAGCCGGATTACATCCGCCGCATCACGGAGGCTCACCGCAATGGTGCCCCGGCGGTCGTGGTTCATTGTGCGATGCATTCCTACCGCGCGGCGGAAATCGATGACTGGCGCGAGTTTCTCGGGGTCACGAGCCGCCGTCATGAGCACCAGAGCAACTATCCAGTCAAGGTCGAGATGCCGGATCATCCCGTCATGGAGGGGTTTCCGACCGATTGGGTCACGCCGAAGGACGAACTTTATCTGATCGAAAAGCTCTGGCCGAATGCCAAGATTCTCGCGACTTCAGTCAGTGAAAAGGATAATTCAGAGCACCCCGTGATGTGGGTCAATCATTTCGGCGGAACACGGATCATCGGGACGACCTATGGGCACACCGATGAGACTTTCGATGATGAGGTCTTCATCCGTTTCCTCGCGCGGGCGATCGTATGGACGTCGGGTGTGACCGACGAGCCGACCGTTGCCGTCGCCGAGTAAAAATTTCGTTTGGTTCAGAGCCGGGGAGGTTGGAGAAATGTTCTCCGGCCTCCCCGGATTCTTTAGCGAAAAGGAAATGTAGCGGAAGCGGTAACGCTTCCGGATCGAGATGAACAGAAGGCCTGCGCGGTCCGCTACAGGATGTCTTCAGCCTCGGCCTCCTCTGCCGGCGGCATTGGGGATGAAGTCTTTTCGGGAGCTTCCTCTGCGGCCTGCGGAGCGAGAATCTTGAGGTTGTCGAGTTTCATCTTCTTCAGATGATTTCCCGCTTCTTCGGGGAGACCTTCAATCCCGAGATCGACGTCGTAGGCCCCGGAGTAAATTTCGCTGCCGTCGGCATCTTTGATCACGATTTGATGGCCATCGCCTTCGTTCGTGATCGAGACTTCGCCCTCGTCGTTATCGATTTTGACGACCCCTTCGCTGCCGAAGACTCGCACGGGAAATCCGGGATTCACTGAAACGGCGGGAGGGCGTCCGGAGGTTTCGGGGCGCTCCCTTCCGCGTTCTCCTTCGGGGGCCGGTCTTCCTCTTTCCGGCTCGCGTTTATCCATCCAGCGCTGCCAGTAATCCTGTTGCTGCTTGAGGTGCTCCTGCCATTGGTCAGGTGAGAGGCGATGCGCGTCCTGCCGGGGACGGATTTGGGGGGCACCGCGCTCGATTCGGCTCAGGACGACGCTAACGGTTTGCTCGACCCCTTTGCGAATCACGACGAGTTCTACCTCAGCGTCAGGACTTTTTTGTCTGACAAGGAGAGAAAGGTGCTCGGGCGAGATCAGCATCTGATCGCCGAAGCGGAGGAGAATGTCGTTTTTCTTCAGGCCCGCCTTTTCAGCCGGGGAATCTGCCACGACTTCATGAATCTGAATTCCAAAGCCTTCCGGAATTTCGAGATGTTCCCTGAGGGGGGGAGAAAGGTGAAAGGTCGAGACGCCGAGGAAAGTGATGTCGTTCTCTGGCGCGGATTTGGTCTTCGGTTTCTCCGGGGACTTCCGGTCTTCAGCAGAGCTGATCGCGATGCCGGCAACGCTCAGAATTGCGATCAAGACATAAGGATGAAAATTTTTCATGAACAGGGGGGTCAGTCGGTTTGGAGTGGAATGATGAGTTCTTCGCTCCGCGGCTGGAAAAAGCGGATGCTGGTTCCGGTTTCCGGGTCGTGCCAATGATAGGCGTCGCGATACTCAAGATTCATTTTTTCCCGGGGGCCTTCTTCGGTTTCAACGAGGCCGCCGGAGGAGGAGTTCACGAGAAATCCCTGCGCGGAGACCGGGTGAAACTGTTCGGCTTCGAGCGAGCTGACAATGGCCGGCGCCTGAATTCTGGCGCTGGACTCGGCGACTGAAAGATCGCCGCCGGTATTCAGGTGGGGGCCGTAGTGAAACGAAGCGTAGGCGAGCATTCCAAGCGCCCCGATCAGGGAAAGCGGAATGAGGCGATGCCACTTCAGGCTCGGTTCCATTTTGCTTACTAACGGGGCCGAAAAGACCTCCTCGCAGTCTTCGTCGAGGCCGCGCCGCAACTCAAATTCGAGAGGATTAGGCTGAAGGTTTTTCAACAGCGATTCCAGTTCCCGATCGCTCTCCGGAAGATCCGGCTCTGGAAAGTTCTCACTCATCTTTGTGGGTAGAGCGAGAACCCGACGAAATTCTGTTTAAAAATTTCGAGCGAGCTGCTGCAACGAGAGGGGTTTTGCAGGGCGACCGCTCCGGTTGCCATTGGTGGGCAGGGCCGAAACGGCAGGCGAGGCACCCGCCCTACAATTTCACCGGCGTGCTGAGGCGCTTCTGCCAACGGGTGATCTGACGGCTCACGTTGGTCGGAGACGGGGCGCCGACTGCTTTCCGTGCCTTGAGTGCGGTCGTGACATCGAGGACGCGATAGACGTCTCCTTCAAAGGCGGTCGAGAATTGCTGAAACTCGTCGAGACTGAGGTCGGCAAAGCCGCGCTGCTCTTTGATGCTGTAAGCGGTGAGCTTGCCCATGATCTCGTGAGCATCGCGGAAGGGGACTTTGTGCAGCACGAGATAGTCGGCGAGATCGGTCGCGAGAAGGAAAGGATCGCTCGCGGCGGCGAGGGTCCGGTCTTCGCGAATCTTCGCGGCCTGCATCATTTCGGTGAAAACGTCGAGGGCGAGCTTGATCTGGTCGATCGAATCAAAGAGCGGCTCTTTATCTTCCTGGAGATCCCGGTTGTAGGTCATGGGGAGGCCCTTGATCGTCGTGAGGAGAGACATGAGATTGCCAATGAGGCGTCCCGATTTTCCACGAGTGAGCTCCGCCACGTCCGGATTTTTCTTTTGCGGCATCAAGCTCGATCCGGTTGTGTGAGCGTCGCTGAGTTCGATAAATCCAAATTCCGCCGAGGCCCAGAGAATGACATCTTCACTGAGGCGCGAGAGGTGAATCCCGATCATGGAAATGTCAAAGAGCAGCTCGGCGATGTAGTCGCGGTCGCTCACGGCGTCCATGCTGTTCTGCGTGATCGCTGGAAATCCGAGCTTTTCTGCGACGATGGTCCGGTTGATCGGAATCGTGGAGCCGGCGAGGGCTCCGGAGCCGAGAGGCATCACATTGATTCTCCGATAGCCGTCACAGATCCGTTCCTTGTCGCGCTCCAGCATCTCGAGGTAAGCGAGGAGATGATGGGCGAAAAGGACGGGCTGGCCGCGCTGGAGATGGGTGTAGCCGGGGACGACCGCCTCGGGATGTTTCACCGCGAGAGAGAGCAGAGAATTCTGCATCGCGGAGAGGCGGTTCAGGATCGCCTGTGACTCGGCGCGGCAGTAGAGCCGGGTGTCGAGCGCGACCTGGTCGTTCCGGCTCCTTGCGGTGTGAAGTTTTGCCCCGGCGGCTCCGATTTTTTCGGTGAGCGCCGACTCGATGTTCATGTGGATGTCTTCAAGGCTCGTTTTGAAACGAAACTCGTTCGACTCGATTTCCTTTTTTATCTCACGGAGACCGCGGGCGATGGTGCGCTCTTCGGTCTTGGTGAGGATGCCGGCATCCTGCAGGGCGGCGGCGTGCGCGATCGAGCCCTCTATGTCGTAGGCGTAGAGACGCCAGTCGTAGGAGATCGATTCTCCATAGCGCTGCACGAGATTCGAAGTTTCAGTCTGAAAACGGCCTTTCCACATGTCCTTGATTTCGTGCCGTCGCAGGGGCTTTTCAAGATGGATTTTGGAAACAGAACGTAGCGGATGCGGTGACGCCTCCGAAATGCGCGATCTCTGGAAGGCTGACGCCGCCCGCTGCGGGGGAAAATGTAGCGGACGCGGTGACGCTTCCGGAATGCACGATCAACGGAAGGCTGACGCCGTCCGCTACGTTTCGGAGGATGGGGAAATGTAGCGGAAGCGGTGACGCTTCCGGAATGCGCGATCTCCGGAAAGCTGACGCCGCCCGTTACGAATTCACCGCCGCGACTGCAGTCTTCGTGGATTTTCCTAATCGCATTTGGATCAGGTTTTCGCACATGCCGTCGGAGCGGAGCTTGTCGCAGCAGGCTTCGATCCGCATTGATTTCGTGGCGGGACGAAAGCCGAGTCGTCGCGTGATGCAATCCACGAGGACAGCGACATTTTCATCGGCAAACTCGACGACTTTACCGCAGTCCACGCAGATGAGGTGATTGTGATCCGGCGAATCGTGGAAGTTGGGATCGTAAACCCGTTCGTCGCGACCGAGATCAATCTCCTGGAGCAAGCCACACTCGACGAGCAGAGAGATCGTGCGGTAGAGAGTCGCGCGGGAAGTCTTCGGGTCGAGCTTGCGGGACTTACTGAGCAATTCCTCGGCTGTGAAATGATCATCATTCGCAAACGCGGCTTCGACGATGATATCGCGCTGATTCGTGCGGCGCATGCCCCGGTGACGGATAAATTCGTCGAAGCGTTCTTTGATTTCGGCGTTCATGGAAGCAAGCGTTGGGAAAAAGCAGACTTTAGGTAGGAATCCTGCTGTTTCCTCCTCTACAAATAGCAGATACTTCCCCGTTATGTCTACCCAAGCTCCCGCATTTATTCGATTTGAGCCGATTTACCAAACCCGGGTCTGGGGTGGGCGCGTCTTGGCGAGCCGCTTTGGCCGGGAATTGCCGGATCGGGAGAACCCCTACGGAGAGTCCTGGGAGATTTCAGCCCGGGAAGAGGCCGACTCGGAAGTGGTCGGCGGACCGCTCGCAGGAAAGACGCTCCGTGAACTCTGGTCGGACCCGGAGCTGAAGTTGCTGATTTTCGGGTCGAAAGCACCTGAGGGAGAGAGGTTTCCCCTCTTGTGTAAAATTCTCGACGCGCGGGACAAGTTGTCGATTCAGGTTCACCCACCGGCGTCGGTAGCGGATGAGTTGGGCGGCGAACCGAAAACGGAAGTCTGGTACATTGCCCACGCCGATCCGGGAGCGGAGTTGTATGTTGGTGTCGAACCGGGAATCGATGAGGCTGCTTTTCGCGAAGCGCTCGAAGCAGGAACGGCGGAAAAGGCGGTGCACGCGATCCCTGTCGTGACCGGTCAGCATATTTTTATCCCGAGCGGTCGGCTCCATGCGATCGGGGCGGGTCTCTTGATTTATGAGATTCAGCAGAACTCGGACACGACCTATCGCGTTTACGACTGGAATCGGATCGGGCTCGATGGAAAGCCGCGCGATCTCCACGTTGAGGAATCACTCAAGTGCATCGATTTTTCCGATGTGACTCCGGGCATGGATGCGGCGGTGGGGAATCTGATTTGTGAATGCGAGCACTTCCGGCTTGAGCGGCATGCGTTGGGTGAGGGTGAATCACTCGCAGCGATCACGGGCGGACGTTTCGCGATCATTACCGTGGTCGGGGGCGCTTTGAACGCGGGGGAGGAGGCTTTTGTAGAAGGCGACTTTTTGATAGTGTCGGCTTCGCAGGGTGCTGAGCTGCTCAGCGCAGGAGGGGGTGCCGAAGTATTGCTCACGACGTGGCCGTGACCTGAATTCTTGATCTTACACTGACCCCGAGGATTAAGAAGAAGATTAAGAGTAGGAAGAAGAGTTGCTCTAAACTACCTGCAAACGCGTGAGGTCCTGGGTATCAATCATGCCGGTTGGTTTCCCGCTGCCATCGACGACGACGAGGTCATCGATGCGGCTGTCTTCGAAGATGCGGAGGACTTCGCCGACGAGACGATCCTCTTTCACGTGAATCGGATCTTTCGTCATGAAATTCCCGACCGGCTCGGCTCCGATCGCGGGGTTGCCGCTTTGAAAGGCACGGACGAAGTCGCCCTGGGTGAAAACGCCGCTGAGGAGTCCCTGATCGTCGGCGATAACGACGGCCCCGGCGCGGGCCTTAGTCATGCGGGAGATCGTTTCCGAGACGGACAAGTCGTCGGTGACGAGGACAAAATCGTCGCCTTTTCGCATGATGTCACCCGCCCGCATCAGGAGCGCCCGCCCGAGCGAGCCGCCGGGGTGAAGCTCGGCAAAGTGCTCTTTTGTAAAGCCGCGAGCTTCGAGCAGGACCATCGCAAGGGCATCTCCGATCACGAGGGTGTTCGTCGTGCTTGAGGTGGGAGCGAGGTTCAGAGGGCAGGCCTCGCGTTTCACATTGATGTCGATGACGCAGTCGGCAGCTTTCCCGAGAGTCGAGCCTGGTTTGCCCGTAATCGCAATGATCTTGGCTTGTCGCCGCTTGAGATGAGGAAGCAGAGCGAGGAGCTCGGCGGTTTCTCCCGAGTAACTTAAAGCGATGACGCTGTCGCCCGAATTGACGAGGCCAAGGTCGCCATGGATCGCATCCTGACAGTTCAAGACTGAGGCGGGGGCACCGGTCGAATTGAGAGTCGCCGCGAGCTTGCTCCCGATGTTGCCGGATTTGCCGACGCCGACGATGGCGATGCGCGCTCCGTCTTCGATCGTGCTTTTCAGCATTTCGACGGCGTCGATAAAGGTGCTGTCGATGCGCTCGTGAAGGCGCTGGAGTTCTTCAATCTCCAGCGAAATGACACGTCGAGCTTTGTCCAAATGATCCATAAGCAGGGTCGGAAACGATAGAGCCAACGCGAAAGGGATCAACCACGGCGTTTCGAGGGCAAAACGTAGCGGACGCGGTAACGCTTCCGGAATGCGCGTGCTTCCCAAAGGCAACACATTGAAGGCTGACGCTGTCGGCTACGGGGCTTCCCCTCCCCGCAGATACGCCCTTGATCGAAAGCCCGCCCGCCCCTTAAATGGTGCTCTATACAAAAACATGAAAGTCTATACACTTGCCTCCGGCGACTCCCGTCTCTCTGCGAACCAGAATTGCTGGCCGGCTCAAGATGAGATGGAAAAACAGCTCGAAACCGCGGTATCCGCTCTCGGTCACGAGGTCGTTCGCGCGCATCCTTTCAAGGCCGATGAAGGCCACGGATTCATCGCCGGGCAGCGGGAAGGGCTCGATGTCTTTCAGAACATCCCCGCTGAGGCACCGATCATCGTTGCCGTCGCGGTTTGGCAGTATTCCTATCATGTTTACCCGGGTCTGCTTTCGCATCGAGGGCCTGTTCTCACGCTCGCCAACTGGTCCGGCCAATGGCCCGGTCTCGTCGGCTTGCTGAATCTAAACGGCTCCCTCACGAAAGCGGGACGGGACTACTCGACGCTGTGGGGTGAGGATTTTGCAGCGGCTTCCTTTCGCGAACAACTCAGGGCCTGGCTCGATAGCGGCACCTTGATCCATGCAACAGATCAGGCGAGGCCTTTCCCGCTTGATCAAATTTCCGCCCGCGCCTCGGAAACTGCGACGATGCTTGCCGGGCAGATCGAAAAGGAAAAAGTCATCCTCGGGGTTTTCGACGAAGGCTGCATGGGGATGTACAACGCGATCGTCCCCGACGAGCAACTGCACCCGCTCGGCTTTTTCAAAGAGCGCCTTTCGCAAAGCGCCCTCCTCGCGGAAATGAATACGGTGAGCGATGTCGAGGCGCGCGAGGTCTTCGACTGGATCGTGGCGACGGGTTTTACTTTTGATTTCGGGACCGACCACGCGACCGAATTGACCGAGGCTCAAGTCCTCCTTCAGTGTAAAATGTATATTGCCGCCTGCCGGATCGGTGACGCTTTCGGTTGCGACGCGATCGGCATCCAATACCAGCAGGGTCTCAAAGACATGTCACCCGCGTCCGATCTCGTCGAAGGGATGCTGAACAATGGTGAGCGTCCTCCGGTGAAAAACGCCGCCGGAGAAGTCATCAAAGCAGAGATGCCTTTCACTCATTTCAACGAAGTCGATGAATGCGCGGGAATTGATGGCGTCCTCACCGAGCGGGTTCATCGCGCGCTTGGTCAGCCGAGTGAAAATACCCTGCACGATATTCGCTGGGGCGATCTGGATCGGTCGGGGACGACTGACGAGTATGTCTGGGTTTTTGAAATCAGCGGAGCGGCGCCCCCGGCGCATCACATCGGCGGGTATGCCGGCTCACGCGGCGAACGTCAGCCTGCGATGTATTTTCCCTCCGGCGGCTCGTCGCTCAAAGGCGTCGCGAAGCCCGGTGAGATTGTCTGGAGTCGCATCTACGTCGAGCCGGATGCGATCTGCATGGACATCGGACGGGCCACTGTCGTCGCGTTGCCGGATGAAGAAACGCAGCGCCGCTGGGACAGCACGACCTCGCAATGGCCGATCATGCATGCCGTTCTCCACGGGGTGACGCGAGATCAGCTCATGGCGAAGCACCAGTCAAATCACATTCAGGTCGCCTACGCCAAGAGCGCGGAGGAAGCTGATCTCTGCCTCGAGACCAAAGCCGCCCTCGCCGCAAAGTTGGGAATGCAGGTAAATTTGTGTGGATGTTAGACCGGTCGAGGCTGTAGGGCTGAGCGTGAGCGAAGACACGAACCGCATCCATCCGCCAAGACGACGCTCTTCTCTCAAAATGGCCCCTCCGGCTCCGCGCACTCAGAGCACCGTCACTCGCGGCAGCCTTCCGGCTTTCTTTTCGAAAGTCGCCATGGCTCCGTCACTCCGGCTGTAGTCGGCATGGATAAGCCGATCCACAAATCCGGGGTTTGCCGAATGCAGGTTCGGGATTTTCAAGACTTCGGGCGCTGCGCCGATCCCAATGATTTCACCTGCGGCAAACAAATCACGGAGAGCTTCGAGGGCTTCTTTTTTCGATGCCTTGTAGTGGTATTGAAGTGCAAAATAAGTTTCGCTGACGACTAAATCGGAGACCCAGCCGCGTTCTCCTTCCTCAAACAGGCGGTCAAGAAATGATCGGGCCTTTTCCGCCTGATCGTGCGGATCCCCGACAAGAAGGCGCAGCAGCACCGAAGTGTCGAGTCCAGTCATGACTCTTCCCGGCGACCTTTGGCAATGCTCTCGCGAACGGCTTCCATCGAATGATCCGTCACCTGAGCGGCGCAGTGGCTCAGGGATCCGATCCAGGCGCGTGACGGTTTTCCGTGCTTCCGCAGTGTCCAGCCCGGCTCACCTTTTTCGACGGTTGGGATCAGATCAATCTCATCTCCCGCTTCGAGTCCGAGCTCGCGACAGACTTCCGCAGGGAAAGTGACCTGCCGTTTCGAGGTAAGTTTGACCGTTTTCATTTGCGCCTTTCTATTTCTAAAAACAGTAAGGCATGAGGCCGACTCGAACAAGCATCAAAGCTTCTTTAGCGTGATATTCCGAAACCGATAGACCTGACCTTTCTCGCCGTGGTGCTGGATGCCGACGGGGCCTGAGCTGTCCATGTCATCCTTGATCTCGGTGGTCACGACGCCGTTCACTTCGATTTTGATGGAGTCGCCCTGACAGGTAACTTTGTAAGTGTTCCAGCCATTGCGCTTGAGGGCGTCGCGGACTTCCGGTTTGGCAAAGTAAGCCTGTGATTCCTCTTCGTGAGCGAGAAATTTTTCGTCGCCCGTGTTGCCGCTTTTGCTGGGCCAGAGCCACTTGCGGCGGCCTTCGTCGTAGAGTCCGCCGGACCAACGGCGATCAGAGCCATCGCATTCCGCCTGGTAGCCGAAGACTTTCCCGGGCGAGACGTGGGCACGGAACATGACGCCGGAGTTGGCTTGTCCTTCCGGTAGGTGAATATCGACGGTGAGCTCGAAATCGTCGAACGACTCTTCGGTCACGAGAAAAAATTTCTTGTCGGCGACGAGGTGGATTTCACCATCGACGACGGTTGCTTCTCCGTAGTCGTAGGGATTAGTCCAACCGGTGAGATCTTTGCCGTTGAAAAGCGGGATCGCTTCATCTCCGAAGGCGGGGGAGAAAAAGGCGGACAGGGTGAGGGTGAGAATAAGAATCGAGTGTTTCATGAAAAGTGGCGGGCTGCCTTGGGAAGGATAAACGCTTGAGGAAAGTTCGGCGGAACATTTCCACGGCAGGGGATTTGCGCAAAAATGGTAGGTCTGAGCGTGAGCGAGGACATCGGGGTTGGCGCGTCCCCCTCGCTGACGCTCGCGGCTACATGGGATCAAGATCAAGAGTGGCTAAAACATCTCCATCTGCTCGACGCCATCTACCGGGACGGGGCGAAAGCGGACCCCGGCTCCGATGAGGCGGACGGATTTTCCCTCCCCGCGTTCCCAGGCTTCGGCGAGGAGTTCGCGCATCGCTTCCGGGTCGACTTGTTCGGCGGCTCGTTGTGCGGAGGTGATTTGGAAATCCTCGAACTTCACTTTCACGACGCATTCGCGAATCTCCCTCGCATCGTGCCTTCCCGAAAGATCGTCGCGGAGTTCCACGATGAGTTCTTCCAGCTTCGTGAGCCCCTCATCGACGCTCGTCAGATTTTCCTGAAAGGTGCGTTCGTTGCTAAGCGATTTTCTTTCCCGGTGCGGGTTCACGGGTCGGTCATCGATGCCCCGGCAGAGGCGGTTCAAAGAGCGGCCGAATTTTCCAAAGCGCCTCACGAGTTCGACTTCGCTGCGCTCGCGGAGATCGCCACAGGTGCGGATCCCGGCATCGTTGAGTCGTTGCGCGGTCCGTTTCCCCACGCCCCAGATTTTTTTCACGGGGAGGTCCGTGAGAAAGTCGAAGATCTCCTCCTCACGCACCTCAAACTGTCCGTCCGGTTTTCTCCAATCGCTTGCGATTTTGGCGAGGAATTTGTTCGGAGCAATCCCCGCCGAGGCGGTGAGCAGCGTTTCGAGACGGATGCGTTCGCGAATTTCCCAGGCGATGGTCCCCGCTTCGGAATCGAGATGCGAGACGTCGAGGTAGGCTTCATCGAGCGAGAGTGGCTCGACAAGTGGGGTGAATTGCTCAAAAATCTCGCGAATCTCGGCGGAAACCTCGCGGTAAAGCTCGAAGTTCGTCGGGAGCATGATGAGATCGGGGCAGAGCGCCCTCGCTTTGAAGGCCGGCATCGCCGAATGGCAGCCGAATTCGCGGGCCTCGTAGTTGCAGGTTGTGAGGACACCGCGCCCGCTACTTCCCCCGACGGCGACGGGTTTGCCCTTTAACTCGGGACGCTCACGTAGTTCGATCGCGGCGTAGAAGCAGTCCATGTCGACATGGATGATCTTGCGTTCAGGGTCGGGGGGATGCATTTTTATACTGTTCGCATGAGGAGTGGTAATCATCAACGTCTTTCCAAATTCACTTTTTGAGCGTAGCCATGCGCGTGACCTCGTTCTACGCCATCATCATTCCTGCCTACAATGAGGAAGCACTTCTCCCCGGCACCCTTGCGGCGGCGAGGAAAGCGATGGCGTCGGTTTCTGAAACGGGAGAGCTCATTGTTGTGGATAACAATTCGACGGACAGGACCGCTGCGGTCGCGGTTGAAAACGGAGCGGATCAGGTCGTTTTCGAGCCTCATAATCAGATCGCGCGGGCTCGCAATGCGGGGGCGGAAAACACGAAAACTGAGCGGCTTGTCTTCGTCGATGCCGACACGCAGATCGAAGGGGGGACGCTAAAGACGGCCCTCGCTAATCTCGAATCCGGAAAGATCGCGGCAGGCGGGGCGAGGATCGTGATGGATCAGCCGGTCATCCCGATTGTGGGGTGGCTCACGGACAATTGGAACCGCGTCGGGGCGACTTTCAACTTCGCGGCGGGGAGCTTTTTCTACTGCCGCCGCGATGCTTTTGAAGCGGGCGGGGGATTCGATGAATCAGTCTACGCCGGGGAGGAAGTCTGGCTCGCGAAGCGAATCAAGAAGTGGGCGAAGCCGCTGAAGCTGGGATTTGAAGTGATCCAGAATCCGCCGGTCCTGACTTCGGGGCGAAAGTCGGACTGGTTTTCGACCTGGGACTTTGTCCGGCAGCTCGCGATTATTTTTCTGATCCCCGGTGCCACGAAGAGCAAAAAAATGTGCCAGCTCTGGTATAAACGTCCGGGGTAGCGGCGAGCGGAATGAGCGTTTCAACCGCACCGGAATGGTGGTCGAGGTGGAACTCGCCAATGTGGTTGCGGCTCGCGGGCTGAATCGACTTCCTTCGCGCACGGATCACCGCGCTTTCGCCTTCGGCATCGAGACGCTGAAGAGTCCGTAATTCAGGGAGTGATCATCGACGGCATTCAGTGGGAAAGTGTGGTGCAAATTCTCCGCCGTGGTGTCGGAAATGGTGAGGCGGGTGTGATACTGGCGCCCCACCTTAGCGATCGCTGCGGCGGTCTCGACGATTTGACGCACGCTGTCAAAGTCGAGCTGATCCTGCATTCCGGAGTGCTGAACCATTGCGGTGCCGGTGTGAATTCCCACTTCCAGAAAGACGGGGGCATTGGTCTGGATAGGCCATTCATCGAGGAGCCGGGCGAGGGCGTCTTGCATCGCAAGAGCTGCTTCGATCGCATTTCGCTCCTGGTGAGGATTCTCGCTTTGCGCCCCGAAGATCGCGATCACGCTCTCGTCGCTCGATTTCTCAAGAGAGCCACCGTGTCGAAGCACGACGTCGATCATGGTTGAAAAATACTCATTTAAAAGCGCAAAGACGCGCTCGCTACCAAGCTGTGAGGAAAGCTGACTGAAGCCGCAAAGTTCGGCGACGAGCGCCGTGATTTGTCGCGGCGAAGGGTCCTCATCATTTTCATCCGCTCCACTCACCCTGGCATCGGCGGCCTGTGAGCGAACGTAGTGAACCAGCGCCCCTTTCAGCGACTCGCGTTCTTCGAGGCCTTCCGCCATCTGATTCACGGCGCCGGCGAGCTCACCGAATTCGTCAGAGCCCTGAACTTTCATGCGTGTTGCAAAGTTGCCTTTGCCGATTTCTCTGACGAAATCCGTGAGTTCAGTGAGAGGGCGAGTCACTTTCCGCGAGAGCCAGGCAGCGAGGGCGGAGGCGAGGAGCAGAGCAATGGCCATCGCGATGAGGTCTCCGTAAAGGAGCCTTCGGAGAAGGGTCTGGATCCGGGCCGCGGCGATGTCCACTCCCACGACCGCAACGGGTTCTCCTGCTGAATTTACAATGGGGGAAAAAGCCGAAAGCCAGACCCCGAATGAGTCTTTTGCGTAGGATTCGTCAGCGCGTGACCATTTCAGATCAGGTTTTTCATGATCGTGATCGAACTCGACGAGCGATCCAAAAGGTGAGTGATCTTCGCCTTTCTCTTCGGCATCGACGACGTATTCCCAGTCGCCATTTTCGAGGGGACGGATGATGTAGATAAATCGAACCGGAAGCGCGCCGGTTTTGTTCGCATCACGCACCTCGCGAAGCCCGTCGCGGAGCTCGTTGTATTCGGGAGAGTCTTCCTGGTCAGGGGAGTTGAGACGCGCCACTTTATCCCCGTCGATCCGGGCCGCGGTGCTGACGGCGATGGAGTAGACCTTTTCCTGAATCAGCTCAAAGGCGAGTCGATTTGCCTTCCGGAGGCTCATCCAGAGCAGCAGGCCACAGCTGATTCCGACGAGGAGAATCAGCAGCAGTTGGAGTTTTTGACGAAAACGCAAAGCGGGAAGGTGGATGAAGGATTGGTAACATACCTCAAGTCGGTGAGATCGAAATCAGATTCCCGACTTGAGTGCGGTAACATAAATCAGTGATCGAACGTCCTTCCGCGAGGGCTTTTTCTTCGTAGCGGGTCAGGATACGGGAGGATTGAAACGGCGAGTGCTCGACTTTTTCCCACTGGGATGATGCATCGAAAAGCTGCGCGCAATGCTCAGCGTAATCGCTCATGTCAGTTGTGACGAGGCATTCACCTCCGGGAACTAATGAGCGGTGGAGCAAGTTGAGCATTTCCGGCTGAATGAGGCGGCGACGGGTTTTGCCTTTCTGACTCCACGGTTCGGGAAACTGAATCAATACCGCATCGGAAATGCGAGGTGGCAAATGGTCGGTGAGGACGAGCCTCGCGTCACCGCGGATGAGTCTGACATTCTCTATGTTTTCAGAATGAAGCTTGCCGGTGGTGGTCGCCAACCCCGGGCGGTGTATCTCAATCCCGAGGATGCGATGAGTTGGATGAGACTTCGCGAGATGAATGAGATGATCTCCCATCCCAAAGCCGATTTCGATAAGGATCGGGCCACCTCTTTCGAATTCAGCGTCGAGATCAATCAACTCCCCGTGCTCAAAAACGATACCAAAGTCTTCCCAGTTGTTCCGTAGCGTCCGCTTCTGTCGCTTTGTCAGTTGTCCCTGATTCCGTAAATAGCTGGGCGTCCACCGGAGGCGGCCGTGGCGTTTCAAGTTCGACATGGGATGAGGGGAGAGACTAGATTAGGGGATGAAGATTTCGAAGAGAAAATATGCGGTCATCCTTGCGACCATTGCCGTTTGCAGCCTGTCCGCTTTGGCGGAGGATTCCAGAGACTGGCCTGAGTTCCGGGGCCTTGATCGCGAGGGGAAGTGGTCGGCTCAGGGAGTTCGTCAATCTTTCGAAGGGCTCAGTGATCCACTTCCCAGAGTCTGGTCCACTCCTGTCGGTGCCGGATACAGTGGTCCGACCGTCGCCGGGAACGGGGTCTTTCTCATGGATCGTGGCGCCGCCGGTTCCACTGCGAAGGTGGAGCGGATTGTCTGTGTGGATCGTGAGAGTGGCGCGCCGAAGTGGACTCACGCCTACGAGGCGGTGTATCGGGATGTGGGCTATGCCTTTGGACCACGCTCAAGCGTGACGGTGCGAGACGGGAGAGCCTACGCGCTCGGCATGATGGGTCATTTGCACTGCCTCGATGCCGAAACGGGAGCGGTTATCTGGAAGAGAAGCCTTTCGGAGGATTATCAACTCGACATGCCAATCTGGGGGCTGACCTGCTCACCGCTCGTGGCAGGAGGCAGCGTTATCGTTCAAGTCTCCGCCCCGAAGGATGGGGCGACGATCGTGGCTTTTGATGCGGAAACAGGGACGGAGAAATGGAAAGCGTTTGATGACAGAGGGTCTTACGTGTCGCCCGTCGTGATCGAACAGGCCGGAAAGCGAGTCGTCGTTGCCTGGACCGGACGGCGCATCGCGGGGCTCGACGCGGCGACTGGATCAGTCTATTGGGAAGTTCCGACTCCTCCGAATAAAATGCCGATCAATGTCCCGGGGCCGGCGATTAATGAGGAGGGAACTTTGATGTTTCTCTCCGTGTTTTATGACGGATCGCGTCTCATCCAGCTCGACCAGTCGAGTCTTTCCGCTAAAGAGTTATGGCATCGTCAGGGTATTAACGAGCGGAACACTGATGCTTTGCATTGCATGATCAGCCCCCCGCTTTTCCACGACGGGATGATCTACGGAATCGACAGCTACGGCCAAATGCGTTGTCTCGATCCAGAAACGGGAGGCCGCGTCTGGGAAAATCTCGAAGCCGTTCCGCAGGAGCGATGGGGCACCGGTTTCATGACGCAAAATGGTGAGCAGACCTGGATGCTGACGGAGCGCGGAGAGTTAGTCATCGCCGAACTGACGCCTGAAGGATACAACGAACTGGATCGGGCTGCTTTGATCAAGCCGACGACGCCTTTGAAGCAACGAGTCGAGGGAACGGTCCTCTGGTCGCAGCCCGCCTTCGCTGGAACACGGATCTACGCTCGGAACGACGAAGAATTGATCTGCGTTGAGTTGGCGAAGTAGTGTTCCTCATATTACCGCCGCCGCTTTCTCCAGTTCGATCAGCAACCTACTAAAGGAGCCTGAGGGCTGGTTCGGTTTGTAAACCGCGAGGACTTCGGCATAGATCACCGGCGTCTTGAGACGGACAAAAACGCTTCCGGCGTGGGGAAGTTTCTGACTGTGAGCCGGGAGGATTGCGACCCCGCTTCCTGCGGAAACCGCCCCGAGGAGGAGCGAGAGCGAATCGGATTCCTCCGCCACCTTAGGCTCGAATCCCTGGGACTGGCAGATCGAGCGAAGAAACTGACGCCGTCCCGGAAAGATCGTGTCGGAGAGCGAAACGAACGGCTCCTCGCTGAGTTCACTCAGGACGATCTGTTTCCGCTTCGCGAGCTTATGATCATCGGGCAGGACGGCAGCCATGGGACTCCGCATGATGCATTTCATCTCGTAGCGGGTGCGGTCCTCGTCGCTGAGATTACCGAGGAGGGCGAGGTCCAGCTGATCATCGCGGAGCCGGTCGAGCTGCGCCTTGGGAGATAGCTCATGCAGCGAGATTTCAAACTTGTCCGCTTGCTTGCGCACCGCCTTCACAGCGGGAGCGACGATGTCGTCGAGGAATATGCTGATGAAGCCGAGGCGGATGCTGCGTTTAGCCTCGCCGAATTGCTCCTGCACGAGTTGCACGCTCGTCTCCGCATCACAGAGAATCTGACGGGCGCGGACGAGAAAAAAGCGGCCCGCCTCGGTGAGGTGCATCCGTTTTTTGATCCGATCAAAAAGGGGGACTCCCAATTCGTCCTCCAGCGCCTGGATCTGACGGCTCAGGGCCGGCTGTGAAATGTAGAGGCGTTTTGCGGCGGCGGTGACGCTGAGTTCTTCAGCGGTAGCAACGAAGTAGCGGAGCTGGTGAAATTCCATCGGTCGTCACTCATAACCTCAGTGCATGAACTTGTGAAGGAGGAAGTATTATCAGATCGGCTTGATTCAGGGAAAACTGACTACGTAAACGAAAGGAAACTTATGACAATCACGTCCCCATCCATCACCGTTCGCCAGGCAAATGATCGCGGTCACGCGCAACATGGCTGGCTCGATTCACAGCATACCTTCAGCTTCGGACATTACGTCGACCCTGATCACATGGGATTCCGCTCTCTGCGAGTCATCAATCAGGACCGCGTCGTTCCCGGCGCTGGATTCCCCAAGCATCCTCATCGCGACATGGAGATTTTCAGCTACGTGCTCGAAGGGGCTCTCAGTCACGAGGACAGCATGGGTAACGGTCGCAAGCTCACGCCCGGACAGATTCAACTCATGAGCGCAGGCTCTGGTGTGACGCATAGCGAGTTCAACCCTTCGAAGACTGATCCTCTGCATTTTCTACAAATCTGGATCGAGCCTCGTGAGAAAGGTCTCGAGCCGAGCTACACCGAGTGGCATCCCGGCGAAGCGTCGGATTCGCAGAGCAAGGCTCTCGTGATCTCAAGGGACGGCCGCGACCAGTCGGCGAAGATCCAACAGGACGCCGAAGTCTACCGACTGCGACTTGAGCCGGGAGAGAGCGTCTCTCACGCTCTCGCCGAAGGACGCGGACTCTGGCTGCAAGTCATCAGCGGCTTTGTTGCTTTGAATGAAACGGAGCTTCGCCCCGGCGATGGAGCCAGCTCCGAAGAGGCGGGTGAATTTACGCTGACCGCCGATCCAGAAACACCGGTCGAAGCTTTACTTTTTGATCTCCGATAACCAATCTAATCAACACCCCATCACTGAAATCTTATGAAATATATTCCTACTGCTGCCCGTTATCTCCTAGGCCTCCTCTTTGTCGTTTTCGCGGCAAACTTCTGGTTCAAGTTCCTCCCCGTTCCTTCACCGGAGGAGGGTTCACTCGCCGCCGGCTTCATTGGTGCGCTCTATATGTCAGGGTTCTTGACCGTCGTCAAAGTGCTCGAACTTCTCGGTGGGATCCTTCTTCTCTCCGGACGTTTCGTGAACCTCGCTCTCGCTGTCCTCGGACCGATTGTTGTTGTCATTGGCCTCTATCACCTCTTCCTCGTTAAAGGGGGCTACCCCATGGCAATTGCTCTCGGAGTGTTGGCGATCGTCGCTCTCGCTGGACAGCGTGGATTCCTCAAAGAGCTTCTCGCTCAGAAGTAGTCCTGACAAACTTAGATAGAAAAGAAAGGGGCGGCAGAAATGCCGCCCTTTTTTTGGTAGAGGCTCTCCGTGGTCTTTCCGTTTCCCCGTAGCGGACGGCGTGAGCCTTCCGACTGGCATTGCCCCGGACCGTCGCGGTCGGAACGGTGACCCGTTCCGCTACATTTCCGCAAGGTTCACTTTCTGATCCAGACAACGCGATCCTTCTCAGGCGAGTCGTCTCCGATTTCTCCCGACGCAGGATCGAAGATCGAGCTGCTTCCGCCTTCGAGCGCGAGTTCCGGCATCTCTACCCCGGCCGGAACATAGATGAGATAACACTCACCTTCTTTTGCGAGACACCACGGCTTTTCGGCCTTGCCTTCAGGATTCCCGACGAGTGCGTCGTTCGGTGTCATCTCCCAGAAAGGGATTTCATTTCCGTGAAAGAACTCCAGCGCGATGCGGCAATAATCCCAGCTCTGGTCGCGGCTGCGGAAGTCCTCGCAGATGAGGTCGTTCTGAGGCAGCCGGTAGCCAAAGTAATATTCCACGCCGGCACCGCCTGCCATAAGATTACCCCAGAGCGTTTCATGGCGAATATCGTGGAGGTCGTAGCCGTTCTTTCCGTCCTTGTTCTTAGCGATGCCGTCGAAACCTTTGTAGCCGGGATCGGGTGGAACGCCGAGATCGGCCGGGTTCTGCTCGTCATTAGCGACGACCCATTGATTGCCCGCTTCGGCTGATGCCTTAATCCATTTTGCGGTGAGATGGTGAACCTGCTTCCAACTGTTCTGTAGAGAGGCTCCTGTGAGTACTGACTGGTCGCCCAAGAGAGGCTCGTAAACTTTGTCCTGCTGATCCGGGTAGCTGTGAATCACGATGTGATGATCATAGGGATCGGTCTCGCGGATGAATTCCGCCATTGCCTGGACCTGCTCCGGAGACTGGGTGTTTTCTTCGCCGATATTCCAGTTCAGCGCGAGATGATGACCGTAGCGGGCGATGAGTTCACGAAGGTAAAGCTTTCTCTCGGGGCCGAGATCCCCGCCGTCGAGTGAGGTGGGGATTTCTTCCGTATTCGCTACTTTGTGACCACTTCGATTGTCATCGATCTCGGTTTCTTGAAGCTTGAAGTGCAAATAGAGCCCGTTCGCGGTGGCGTGATCGAAAACGATTCCCCACTGGTCGAGTTTTGAGCAGTCGTAGTGGAACTTCTCGTCGCGGGAGACAAACGGCCAGACGTTGTCGCCGTCACCACCGGCATTGTAGGTGAGAAAAGAGAAAGCGTTGAGCCCTTTCCCGGCGAGGTAATTTAGCGCACCGATGAGAGCCTTGCCCTTGCCGTTCTGCCAAACGGGGTCTCCCTCATTCCAATCCTGAAGATGTGGCTCCCAGGATTTAAGAGGACCCTTTTTTGCATTGTTAGTCACCGTGCCATCGAAGTCAGTGTAGGCGAGAAAAGTCTCCGGGGCATCCGGGCCGGCTTTGAGAAATCGGGTCTTATCACCGGCGAATTGAAGGTATCGCTCGCCGATGTAGGTGAGCCGTCCCCGACTACGGAAGTCACGCCCGCTTTTGTCAGTCTCAGCGATTTCAAAAGCTCCGCTCGCGCCATCACCGGGGAGGGCTTCGCCTCTCGCTGTCTTGAGGCTGACCTGATAGTCCCACTTTCCGGGGAGATCCGGAGAAAGATGAGCACGCCATTTTGTTCCGCTCGTCGCCGAGGTTTCGGCGGCGTTGCCATCCGCCGCGAAGTAGCCGGGCACCGTGTAAGTGAGGTCACCGGATTCATGCGAGAACTGCACCGTGAGGTCGATCCCGGTGAAGGGGTTTGGCTTGGTGTCGGTCTCGTTCGCAAACGGGCCATTCACTGTGAGCGTGACCGCGTGCCAGGTTTTCAGCTCGCCGGTGATTTCGACGGAGCCATTGCCGTCCGCTGCGAAAGCAGGAATGGCAAAGAGGGAAAAGGCGGCGACGGCGAGGAGGGTTTTCATGCGCTTCGTGTAGCGAAATTTGCGACTCTTGTAAATGAAATCCTAAAGAGGCTAAACCAGCTCGCGAAATCCACAAAAGAGCTTTCCATCATCGGCCGGGTCAGCAGGGAAGACGCGATCGTTGTCGAGATGTCGATCACAGATCTTACGAAATTCTGAGAGCGAGGTGGCGCGTCTCAGTTCTGCGTTCAAAGCACCTGCGCTCAGACCGGAGGAAATGTAGTTCGTGAATTTTTTGAGACGATGAACGAGCGAGGTTTCGTTTTCAAAATCACCCTCGGCGCGAATCTCCTCCCCGAGTTCCCGTAGATAGTCACGCAGGTCGCGGAGCGTCGGTTCATGGATTGGAGACTCTGAAAAAGCCTCTTTTGCCTGCCGGAAAAGCCAGGGATTACGAATTCCGCCGCGTCCGATCATGAGGCCCGCCGCGCCTGTCTGCCGATGCATCGCGAGAGCCGTATCGACCGAGACAATGTTCCCATTCGCCGTTACTGGAAAAGGAAGCGATCGCACCGCCCGCGCGATGAGATCCGGATGAACCGGCGTTTGGTATTTTTCCTTCACAGTGCGCCCATGGATCGCGAGCCCGTCGATCGGGAGCGAAGCGAAGAGTTCGAGAAGGCTATCGAACTCGTCAGGCGATTCAAATCCGATGCGAGTCTTCAGCGTGAGTGATCCGCGAACAACAGGCCGCAGGTCGTGGACGATCTGCCGAATCAATTCCGGATCGCGGAGGAGTGCGCCGCCCGCCGCCTTGCCACAGACCTTCGGTGCTGGGCAGCCGAGATTCAGGTCAATGCCTGCGCAATCAGTCGCGTCCTGAATTAGCTTCGTGGTTCGGACAAGATGCTCTGGATCGTTGCCGATCATTTGCGCGATGACCGGTTTCGCGCCTGACATTTCTGTGATCGAACGAAGGATCTTTTTCTCAGGATGAGAATCCCGATGCACGCGGAAATACTCCGTCACGTAGAAATCCGGCCCGCCCCGCCGCTCCAGACAGCGCCACAGCGGCAGGACAGAAACGTCCTGCATCGGTGCCAGAGAGAGGGTGGGGAGAGCGCTCACCTTGAGACCAAACAGGGTTAGGTGAGGGAGTCAACAGGGTTAGATGCGTTGGGACGGGGAGGGATTTCTTTCAATTCTTGCTGAAAGCATCTTGATCGGTAACGGTCTGACTCATGACGAGCGATTTTTCTGTGGCATTGCACATCCTGGGTTTTCTCACTGCCAGTGATGGGAAACCGCTCACGTCGGAGATTCTTGCGGAAACCTATGGAACCAATCCGGTCGTGGTCCGTCGGGTTCTCTCGAAACTGAAGGAAGCTGGATTCGTCTCAACGCAACGGGGAACCGGCGGGGGAAGCGTTCTTGCTCAAGACTCGACAGGGATAACGCTTCGCCAGGTCTTCGAGTCAGTTCATGAGAAGCCCGGGATCCTTCCTCGTCCTCCCGGAGAGACAGGGACCGTTTCGAAAATCCTCTCTGATTACGTCAACGATCTCTTCACTCACGCGGAAGCGGCTTTGCTTGCAGACTTGGATCGGACCACCATTTCAGAAATGGATGAGAAGGTAAGGCCGGAGATTTGTGCCTTTCTTTGTCAGAGAGAAAAATGACAACGCTTGAGGCTTGTATTGTATCAAAAATAGTTACAAAGTGTTTTTGATATGAAAAAATCATCCGTTCTCCTCCTTCGTGTTTCCTCCATTCTCTGGATTATCTGGGGTCTGGTTCACACCCTCGCCGGCGTCCTCGTTTTGTCAGGCGACACGACTTCTGGATTTCAGGCGATCGGAGATGGAGTAGATCCCGCTACGATCGAGATGGATTACCCGGGCATCGTCGGAGGGGTGCTGAATCAGCATGCGTGGAATTTGGCGTGGTTTGGTATCGTGACGATCATCGGAGGCGTCCTGATCTGGCGCAAGAACATGACCGCCATTTGGGTCACGGCCATGGTCGGTGGGCTCGCTGATCTCGGGTACTTTTTCTTTGTCGATCTAGCCGGTTATGCCCGATTCGTTCCGGGAACGGTGATGACAATTGTTTCGGCACTGGCGATTCTGCTCAGCATGAAGGTCTGGTTTTCGCAGCGAAGCGTTAAGTGAGCTTGCCTTGGAATCAATCCCGGACTTGCCCCGTGATTCAAGAGCTAGAGAAACGCTTCGCTAATTTGAGATGTCTGAACCTTGATAGGTTCAGCTACGGCGGAGCACAGGTTCGAAAATATCAGTGTAAATTAGTGCTTCCTAATCCCCGCAGAGTGTTCGAGGAGGCGCCCGGGTTCATCCGGGAAAAAGAAAAGGATTAGGAAAAGGAGTTTTTACTCCGCCATCTCCTTTTTCCGCATCGGCATGGTGTCGATGAGCTTAAACAACTTAACGAGGTCGAAGTCTTTTTTCTGGGCGGCTTTGATGCCGCCGTCTTTGCCGATGAGAATGATCAGTGGCAAGTCGGATCGCTCGCCGAGTTTCAGCTTCGTGCGGATTTTCTCACGATCCGTGTCGCTGAGGTCTTCGGCGTAGCGTCGACCGGTTCGTCCGAGATCACCGATGTGGAGGAGGACGAGATCGCGATCGGTGATGTTCTTTTTGCCTCGCTGAATTTGCTTCTCCAACTGCGAGAGGTTGTAACCGGAGCCTTCCGGGAAATCGAGTAGGAGAATGCGCTTCTCTCCTTTTAAATCATTGAGAACATCGGCATTGGCGGAGGAAAAGGCCATGATGAGGAGCAGGGCTGGGAGAATGGCTTTCATGCGGGTGCAAACTTGGAGGCGGGAGGGGAAAGGATCAAGCTGTCAATGATCATCGATTGAAACGATGCGGGGCTCTAAATTAATCGATTCGTCATTTTGAGCAGTTCCCGATAGGCTCCACTCGAACTTTAACTTGTTTGGTATGGAAGGAATTGGATTTTTAGTTGTCGTTGGGGTTTTTGTCTTTGCTCTCGTTGCCCTGGTGAAGATCGGCGGGATCGAGAAGGAATTGGCGTCGTTGAAACGTCAAATGGAGCGCTTGCCGAATCAGATGCGGGAAGTGATCCTCGAAGCATCGAGCCGGAAAAGCGAAACTCCTGAGTCGGTTGATCCGATGGAGGCAGGAGAAACACTCGAAGAAGTGATCGAAGCACTGCCTCAGAAAACGCCGGCAACGCCTCCGCCATTACCGAAGAATGCGCCGGTCACGGAAATTGCGGCCCGCGCCGCGACAACGGCGACCACTCCAACCCCACCACCCGCGCCGGTGCTCGCGAAGGAACCCTCCGCCTTTGAAGCGGCGGCGAAGGAAGCGCTCCAGAAGATTTGGAACTGGCTCATCGTCGGGGAAGAGCATCGTCCGCAGGGAGTCACGAACGAGTTCGCGATTGCGACGACCTGGCTGATTCGCCTCGGCGTCATGATCCTGATCATCGGCATCGGATTCTTTCTCAAATACACGAGTACGAACGAAGCGGTCGGCCCGCTCGTCCGGGTTTGTGTCGCGTCACTGACGGGCCTGGGAATTCTTGCGGGAGGAATCCGCCTCATGAAAGGGCGCTACGAATTACTCGGGCAGGGTCTCTCCGGGGCGGGGTTTGCGACTTTCTATTTCAGCTTTTTCACGGCGTATCGTCTTGAGGTGCTCAATGCTCCGATGGCGTTTGGCTTGATGATTCTCGTGACAATTGCGGCGGGGGTGATCGCGCTCCGCCATCAGTCGCTGCTCATTGCGGTGCTCGGGATGGCAGGCGGCTACCTCACTCCCTTCATGATCGAGACTGATGCGCCGAATCTTGTTTCTCTCTTCAGTTATGTGCTCCTGTTAGGCTTCGGAGTCTTCTTCATGGCGTGGAAGAAAGAGTGGCGCATTTTGAACTATCTGAGCTTTGCCGCGACTTCATTGATCACGCTCCGGGCGGTGGATCAGGGGTTTATCGCGGAGCGGTTCTGGCAGTTCATGCCCTTCCTCATCGCCTTCTTTATTCTCTTTTCGACGGTGACTTTCATCTTCCATCTCGTGCATCGGAAAAAGTCGACGCTGCTGGAGCTGCTTTTCCTCTTTCTCAATGCGGGCGTCTTTTTCTCTTTTGCCTACCACCTCGTCGAGAGCACGTTCTCGAAGGAGGCGATTGCGGCGGTGACGATCGGGCTGGCGGCGTTCTACATTGTTCACATCCGTGTTTTTCTGAAGCGCGGGATTCTCGATCGCGGCTTGCTCATGAGCTTCATCGGGCTGGCCTCGCTCTTCGTTGCGATCACGCTGCCGCTCCTTCTTTCGAGCGGATGGATCACGGTGAGTTGGGCGGTGCAGGGATTTGTGATGCTCTGGATTGCAAGTCGCATGAAAAGCGAGTTTCTCCGCCAGTTGGCCTATGTCCTGTATCTCATTGTCCTCGGGCGCATCGCCTTCCTCGACCTCGCGGTGCAGTTCGATGTCATTGGTCGGGAGGTCACGACGGGAGAATATTGGGCCGGGTTCCTGCGACGCCTCATGGTCTTCGGCGTTCCGATTGCTTCGTTCTTCGCGGCGGGAAGGCTCTTTACGAAAGAAGACGCGGCCTCGTCGGACTGGCTCGTTTCGGAGGGGAATGACATCAAGCCGTGGTTCGGTCAATCGCGACTGGCCCGCTTCTGCTTCTGGGTTGTCGTCGCGCTGACTTTTGTGGTCATGAATGTGGAGGTCTTCTTCAGCATCGGTGCGCATTACGAGCCGCTCATGCGCCCGGCGATGACGCTCGTTTGGATTGCGCTCGGGGCGGTTCTGCTCCGCGAGATGCTTGCGAACCGTGAGACCATCGCGACGCTCTTTTTCTGGATCTTGGTGGTCGCGCTCGTCATCAAGGTTTTCCTTGTCGATGTCTTCTACTGGGATCCGGGTTGGGATCTCGCCTACTCCTTCCGCGAGCCGATTGAAGATGTCGGGATGCGCCTCCTGAACTACGGATCGGTCGCGGTTTTCTTCCTCTTTGTCTGGCAACTGCTCTTTAAGCAGACAAATCGGGCGGGGGTCTCCCGTGCCTTCGGTTACCTTGCGCTTGCCTCGGTCTTTACTTACCTGACGATGGAAATCTGGAGTGGTCTCACCGAATTTCTGCCGGAGTTCCGGATGGGCGGCCTCTCGATATTCTGGGCCGTCTTCGGACTCGCCCTCCTCCTCACGGGGATTTCAAAATCGAAGGCGGTGATGCGCGGACTCGGCTTGGTTCTCATGGGAGTCGTGATCGCGAAGGTCTTCTTTGTGGATCTGGCAGGGCTCGATCAACTTTACCGCATCGTTGCTTTCATCATTCTCGGTGTGGTCATTCTCTTCGGTTCATTCCTTTACCTGAAATACCGCGATCGCTTTCTCATGGAGGAAGTGGACTCAACCCAATCTGATTCATGAAGCTTCCTATCCTGATCGCCCTGGCCCTGCTCACCGTCGCTACCTCAGAGGCGGATGAGACGGGGACCGTGTTCCGCTTTACTCAGCCGATGAAGGGTGAGCTCAAAGAGAAATCCATCGGCGTGGTCCCGCTCTCTCCTAAGGTGTTCCGCGATACGCAACCCAGCTTCGGCGATCTGCGTTTGATGCAGAAAGGGGAAGCCGGGGCGGAGGCGCTGCCCTACCTCATCGTCCCGCGCGAAGTAAGAGGCGCGGTCCGCTCGCAAGAGATCCCCGCGACCGTCGAGCAGTTTGAAGAGCGTGAGGACGGACGCCTCGTCGTGACCGTTCAGCTTAAGGATGAGAGAAAGGCGGCCCGCATCCGGATCGACAACCGTCTTCGGGATTTTGAGAAGAATGTCAGGGTCGAGGGAAGTGTAGATGGAGAATCGTGGAGTGTGCTCGTGGGGGAGGCACTCATTTTTGACTACGCCCGCTTTATCGACTTCCGGCGTGAGACGGTCGAGTTGCCCGAGAATTCCTACCGCTATCTCCGGGTCACGATTGAAGGGGCGACGGATCGCCAGCTTTCGCTCATGTCGACTTGGCGGAGGGAAGTGAGCGATTCCTCCGGCGTCACGGTGGAGACTGAGCGGACTGTGACGCAGCGTGACTTCAAGATCGAAGGTCTCTCCTTTCTCACCGAAGCGCGGGAGGAGGAGGACGAGGAGTCGGCGCTGCGGAGCTATCCCTTGAGCCTTAGCGACACGATTGAAAACGCGGATCTCAAGCGAAGTGAAATCCTGATTGAAGCGGGGAAAGCTCCCTTGACCGAACTGATCCTCGAAACCGACCAGAGCAACTTCCGGCGCGGCGTCGAGCTGCAGGTTCCGACCGGCGGGGCCGAGGATTCGTGGAGGACAATTCAAAAGACGGAAATTTTCCGATACGAAATCGACGACTTCAAAGAAGAGCGACTGCGTGTCCCGGTCTCAGCGGGAAGTGAAGGGTCGCGCGCGGAGCGGTATCGGCTTCTGATCTTTCAGGGAGACAATCGCCCCGTGAAACTGAGCGGAGTGACGGGGGAGGGAAGGATTCACGATCTCTATTTCGTGATGCCGACGGAAGGGACCCTGGCGCTGAACTTCGGAGCCGCCGCTGCTGCGGTTGAGAAACCCGACTACGACGTCGCCGCGATCCGCATTGGGATGCGACAAAAGATGGCCCAGTCCGAGTGGGTGCCGGGCGAGGTGGTCGCGAATCCCCATTTTATCGAAGCGAAGGAGCCGGTTCGCTGGTCGGATCAGCGCTGGATTCTCTGGATTGTGATCGCCCTGATCGTCGCGGGGTTGGCGTGGATTCTCGTCGGTTCGGCGAGACAAATGGATGAAGCCAATTTAAAATAACGAGCTAAAAACATATTTTTAGCTTTACGGGTTAAAAATTGAGCTTATAGTGGGGGCCATGAATAAAAGAAGCCCCCGATTCCCATTTGTACTGCTTGAAGAAGCAGTGGAACTCCTGCGAAAGCTGGATGCCTATCAACCCGACCGCAGCAAAGCGTTGAAGCGGCCCGAGATCCTCAAAGCTCTCGATTATGCCAGCCTTCACGGTGCTGCCGTCAAAACCATTGGTGCGATGCGTGCCTACGACCTCCTCGAAAAGACGGGTGACGGGCTCCGCATTTCCCCTGTCGGCGCTGCGATCCTCGACGCCTCCTCCGACGAGGAACGCCGCCCCAACCTGCAGAAGGCCGCCCTGTCTCCGCTCACCTTCCGCAACCTCTGGCGCACCGCGCGTCACAAAACCCGACCCGAGCTGATCGAGCTCCTGCTTTCCCGTGGATTCACGGAGCAGGGCGCGAAACGTGCGAGCCGGACCTACCGGAAGAACGACGAACTCGCCGGAGTCCAGACGCTCGAGGTCGAGCCGGAACTTCCCGAGCGCGGTCAGGCCCAGGTCAAACGTGCCCCCGGAGCGCGGAAACAAGCCCGCAATGTGAACGCCAACGCCCAACCCAATATGCTGCGCCTCCCCCTCAGCACCGGAGTGGCGATCGTTCCCAAAGGCATCACCAAAGAGGAGTTTAAGCTCCTCATGGAAACCCTCCGCGCCTGGCGTGGGCAGTTGGTGGCCGGCTAAGGTTTATAAAGCCTCCGCGCGGTTGTAATCGCCTGATGATCGACCCTCATGCAGACTCCCTGCATGAGGGTTCGTTCGTTTATCGCGTGGCTGTTAATCGGCCTTGGAATTGCCAGTCTTCTCCTCCTCGTTGGCGGAGTCATCTTCGCCGGGGCGGGCGATCCAAAGTCGAGTGGAAGTCTTGTTTTCGCTGGATTCTTTTTGGTAGCAACAGGCTGGGTGATCGGAGAATTTTGATTGAGCCCCCAGCTTCGTGAGAAAGCCGCCCAGTTTGCCCTCGTCCCGAGAGCGCTTGCAGAGTGCCGAACTCTTCAAGAGGCACTCGCTGATGCCAAAATTTTCGAAGCTTCATTTGTCCATGACGAGTCAAGCCGGACTAGATTTGATAAGTGTCCCGGACACTTTTTATGTTCTTCGAGATTGTGGGTCAGCTGGTAGGAGAAGACCCATTCCTCCAGGCGCGGATGAAGACACGCTGCTAAGATTTGGAATTCGCTCGGGCGGTAAAATCGCGAACAGGGGTCATTTTTCGACGCGCGAGTTTTCTGAAAATCCACTCTCACCGTTCCGTCCGCAAGAGTGGTTCGAAGAACGTTTTTACATTCGATGAGAATTGGTTTTGAGCCTTGATAGACGACTTCAAAGTCAGGCATCCCGTCGGCTTCCAATTGCTTGCAAGAGTCGACACCCTCCGTATTGACCAGGGTTTCGTTCAAATGCCTCTCAGCGACCCAGCCTCTGACCGCCATTTTCAGTCTCGGTGCTGCTTCGATGAGATTCAGTATCTCATGCGATGGAATTTGAAATTCCTTTGCGAGGCTGTGAATCTCAGAGGTGTTCGGGGAAGCCATTGTTTGAGGTTTTGGATCGGGGCTACCGATTTCTTTTCTGCCCATGAAACGATCAAGATTTTCGGCCAGGAGAAGCCTGTGGCCCTGAGAAAGACCCAGCGCGGCCTGTTCGAAACGAATAAAGTCGAGGATGCGATCCCGAGTTCCCGCAACCATAACCTCGGTAGGCGTATCTTCTCCGCTGCGCTTTTCGCGTTCCCAATAATGCCAGCCGGTTCTCAGAGCCTCCTCGACGTGAGCTGCTTTAAATTCAATCGAGATAAAGAAGCGCGTATTTTCATGGATTAAGGGATCTACGCCGACAAATAGCCCGCGACTGGTGTCGATGCCGACCATCAGGGTTGTGTAGAGGCCGAACGGGTCTTGCCAAATCTGGTGAAGCTTCCCGTCTTTACTACCGTATTTTACCTGGAAGCGGTGCTCGTCACTCGGTCGATTCTTGGTCGTTTTTGAGTTCGCATAGAAGGCGTAAACAATTACACCACTCCGGATTCCGCTTGGGTCTTCAAACGTAATACGGAAGGGCGCTTCGTTTGCTGGAGAGCAGTTGAGAATCTTGCAGCCTGACTCTGAAAGAGAGTGAAGAACGAAATCGAGAAGCGGCTTTTTGTCCCGCAGGCTGACTGAATATCTTCGGTAGTCCATTTCCTATTCCCGACTTGCACGAATCCTTTCCGCACCGAACCCTTTTCCAGTTCCGGGGTGAGCCGAATGTTCTCCGACAAGACTGAGGAACCTCTCTGGCACGGGCGGACTCGCAGACCGGGGCGGCTGCTTCAGATTCACTTCAGGAACTAAGGTCGGCGTTGCGGTTTCCTGATGAGGCTCGTCAAAAAATCGAGCCCTCATTTTCAGGCCGACCAACTCTCCGAGCGCAGAGGGGACCGCATTCCCGATCTGTTTTTGTGCGTCGCTTCGGCTTCCAATGACCTTGTAGTCATGAGGGAACGTTTGAATGGCCATCATTTCCTCTGCTGAGAGATAGCGATTGTCCCAGTGAAATGGGCCTGTCGCCGGTCCAGGCTGAGCGGTCAGGGTCCACGATGGCTTATCTTTGGAAAGCTTTAAGAGAAAATTCCAAAACCGTCTTCGCCAACCGAAGAGGGGCAATCCATCTCCTCGATCCGTATGGTAGAGATAGTTTTGACCCTCAGGAATCGAGGGAAGAAGATCTGCCCATTTGCCCTTTGTTTCCAGATCGTTCCTGTTTTTAGGTTTCAGGTGGCCAACAGCATCCCAGGCAGTTCTCGCCGGAGGAAGGTCGGGCTGAAGAAGATCTCTTTCTGTCGAGTTACCAACTCGATGGGTCGGCTCGAGGTCGCCAAATGAGAGACCGTCACGATGCGCGATTAGGAGCATCCGCTCGCGAATCTGAGGGACTCCATACTGTGCGGCGTTCACCCTCAGCACTTCCACTTTGTAAGAAGTATTCTGCCTTTGATTAATCTCTTCGGTTCGCTGAAGAATATACTCAAGTCCCTCAGATTTTCCGGAGTAGGCAATTCCAGCGACGTTTTCCAATAGGAAAGCTTCAGGGAGGCAGTCTTCCAGAATACGCAGGTATTCGTCCAGCGTGCTGGCGCGCGGATCGGACAGGCGTTTCGAGTCGCCTGTCGACCAAAAACCGGACTTTGAAAAGGGTTGGCAGGGAGGTCCGCCAATTAGCAACGCCGCTTCTCCCTTTTTTAGATTTGCGCTGGAGAGAATTTTCTCACTTGAGACGTGATGAACATCATCGTGAATGACGGGCCAGGGCCGGTTGAGTCGAAGTGTTTCGACACATAGATCATCCATTTCAACGGCTACCGCAGTCTCGAAACCGGCCGCTTCGAATCCAAGATCAAGCCCACCTGCGCCAGTGAAGAGGCTGATGATCTTGCGCGTATTCCTCATGCCGTTCAATTGAACATAAAATCACCAATTGTCAAAGGTGCGATTCCAGAAAACACCGCAGTTTGTCGTTCCCCGTTCACGCCTCCAACTTCGCCAGCAAATCATCCGTCTCGACCGACTCGCCTTTGCTGACGAGAATCTCGGTGACGGTGCCGTCCTGGCTCGCAGAAATCGTGGTGAGCATTTTCATCGCTTCGAGGGTCACGATGGGATCGCCTTCTTTCACCTTCATGCCGACCTCGGCGTTGACTTGGGTGACCATGCCGGGCATCGGGGCGACGGCCTGGAGGGGATCGTTCTGATTGCCCTTGGGTTTCGTGACGACATTCTTCGGGGCCATCGCCTTGTCGACGACCTGGGCTTCGCGCGGCATCCCGTTGAGCTCGTAAAAGATGTTCCGCTGACCGTCGGAGTCCGCTTCGCTGATGCCAATGAGCTTGATGAAAAGCACCTTGCCCGGCTGAATTTCGACGGAGATTTCTTCGCTCACGGATAAGCCGTAAAAGAAAGACGTCGTGGGAAGCGGGGAGACGCAGTCGAATTCCTTCAGGAAGTTGTCAAAGTCCTCGAACACCTGCGGATACATGAGGTGGCTGTAAAGATCGTCATCGTCTGCGGCCCGACCCAGTTTTTCAGAAAGCTCCTTGCGCGTCGCTTCGAGATCGACCGGCTCAGCGAGGTCGCCGGGACGCAGCGTCGTGGGATTACGATCCCCGAGGACGACTTTCTGAATCTCGGCAGGCCATCCTCCGTCGGGCTGGCCCAGACCGCCCCAGAGCATGTCGATAACCGACTCCGGGAAATCGACGCTGCCGGGCGTGAGGTCTTTCACTTCCGACGGCTTGATCCCGCGGGTGATGAGGAACATGCACATGTCACCGACGACTTTCGAGCTCGGCGTCACTTTGATGATGTCGCCAAAAAGCTGATTTACCTCCGCGTAGGTGCGGGCGATTTCCGGCCAGCGGTGACCAAGGCCCATTGCGTTGGCCTGCTCTTTTAAGTTCGTGAACTGACCGCCCGGCATCTCGTGGATGTAGACCTCGGCGGAACCGGCGCGCGGCGCCGTGTTGAAGGGTTGGTAGAAATCGAGGACCTCTTCCCAGTAATCGGACAGCTCATTGAGCGCCTCGGGATCGAGGCCCGGATCACGATCCCGACCGGTGAGCGCGGCGCAAACGGAGTTCATGTTCGGCTGACTCGTTGACCCTGACATGGATGCAATCGCGAGGTCGGCGATGTCGACGCCGGCGTCAGCAGCGGTCATGACAGAGGAGGCGTTAATGCCGGAACTGTCGTGCGTGTGAAAGTGGATCGGGATTCCGATTTCTTCGCGCAACGCCTTCACCAGCTTCGGTGCAGCGAAGGGACGGCAAAGTCCTGCCATGTCCTTAATCGCCAAAATGTGCGCACCCATTTTCTCGAGCTCTTTCGCCTTCGCGACGTAGTATTTGAGTGAATATTTATCACGCTTCGGATCGTCGATGTCGCCGGTGTAGCAGACTGCCGCTTCGCAAATCGCGTAGGGCTGATCGCGGACCGCTTCCATCGCGACCTGCATGTTCGGCAGGTAGTTGAGCGAGTCGAAAATCCGGAAGATATCCATACCCGAGTCGGCGGCATGTTTTACAAATCCGGTCACGACGTTGTCGGGGTAGTTCGAGTAGCCGACCGCATTCGATCCGCGAAAGAGCATCTGAAAACAGATGTTCGGGATCTTTTCGCGAAGGTCGCGGAGACGATCCCACGGGCTTTCCTTAAGGAAGCGCATTGAGGTGTCGAAAGTCGCGCCGCCCCACATTTCGAGGCTGAAAAGATTCGGCGTCCGCTGTGCGACGTAGCTCGCGATGTTGAGCATGTCGACCGTCCGCATCCTCGTCGCGATGAGTGACTGGTGGGCGTCACGCATCGTCGTGTCAGTGATGAGGAGTGGCTTCTGTTCGCGAATCCACTCCGCAAATTTCTCCGGTCCGAGTTCGCGCAGCTTGTCGCGTGAGCCCGGCTGAATGTCCGCCCGGTGATTGCACTCAGGAACGCGGGCCGGTTCCATGATTTTGCCGGGACGCCAACCTTTCGCGGTGCTGTTTCCGTTCACCGTGATGTCGCTGAGGTAGGAGAGCAGCTTGGTGGCACGGTCGCGCTTCGGCTTAAACTTGAAGAGGTCGGGATTTTCGTCAATGAGGCGGGTGGTCGCCATGCCGCTCTTGAAAGTTTCATCAATGATGACGTTTTCGATGAAGGGGATGTTCGTCTTCACGCCACGAATCCGGAATTCACGCAGGGCGCGGTTCATGCGCTGCAGGGCGATGTCGAAGCGCGGCCCGGAAGCGGTCAGTTTCACGAGCATCGAATCGTAATACGGCGTGATGACCGATCCTGCATCACCGGCACCGGCATCGAGACGGATTCCGAAACCGGCCGCGGAGCGGTAGTTGGAAATCTTGCCGTAGTCGGGCGAGAAATTGTTCGCCGGATCTTCCGTCGTGATCCGTGCCTGCACTGCATAGCCGTTGCGCGGGATATTCTCCTGCGTCGGCATGTCGACTTCGTGATCGAACATTTCATGTCCCTTCGCGATGAGAATCTGCGAGCGGACCAGATCGATCCCGGTGATGACCTCAGTCACGGTATGCTCGACCTGAATCCGGGGGTTCATTTCAATGAAGAACCACTCGTTGGTGTCGAGGTCGTAGAGGAATTCGACGGTGCCTGCGTTGTTGTATTTCACGGACTCAGCCACTTTCACGGCGGCGTCACAAAGCTCTTGGCGGATCCGTGGGTCGAGATTCACGGAGGGCGCGATTTCGATGACCTTCTGGTGACGACGCTGCACGGAGCAATCGCGCTCGTGAAGGTGGACGATGTTGCCGTGCTTATCCCCGAGGATCTGGACCTCGATGTGCTTGGCGCGTCTCACGAAACGTTCGAGGAAAACGGCGGGATTGCCAAATGCGTTCTCGGCTTCGTTTTGCGCCTGATCGAGAAGGGAGTCGAGCTCTTCCTCCTTCTGGACGACACGCATCCCGCGTCCGCCACCGCCGAAGGCCGCTTTGATGATGAGGGGAAATCCGACTTCGCGGGCGACTTTGAGTGCTTCGGCTCGATCCGAGACCGGTTCTTCCGTGCCGGGGAGGGTCGCGACGTCGGCAACTTTCGCGAGCGCACGTGCCGAGACTTTGTCGCCCATGGCATCGAGCATTTCGGGATCGGGTCCGATAAAGTTCAATCCCGCCTCACGACAGGCACGGGCAAAGTCAGCATTTTCGGAAAGAAACCCGTAGCCGGGATGGATCAGGGTGACGCCTTTTTCTTTCGCGAGACGAACGATGCCCTCGATGTCGAGATACGCTCCGACGGGTCCTTTTTCTTTGCGGAGCTGGTAGGCTTCGTCGGCTTTGAAACGGTGGCGGGAAAAGCGATCTTCTTCGGCGTAGATCGCGACGGTGCGAAGACCGAGTTCGGTAGCGGCGCGAAAGACCCGGATGGCGATTTCGCCCCGGTTCACGACCATTAATTTTTCCTGCTTAGCGGGTTCCTGAGACATAGCGGGCCAAATATAGACGGTCGCTACGCCACGGAAAGATCGATTTTAGCGAATTCACGCTTCCGAACGACGGGCTTGTGTCGGATCTCGCTGAGACTGATCAGGGTTAGGTCGATGACTTAACCCTCTTGGGGCAGGCTCTTCTTCTTACTCTTAATCTTCTTCTTACTCTTTTGCTTGGGGTGTCATCTCACCACTCCGCGAGAAAAAGATTAAGATTAGGAGTATGAAGAAGACGTAGATTGCGGTCGACGTCAGGATGCTCAGTAATCAAAAATCTCGCTGTCGCTGAAAAAGCGGGCGACTTCGATCTCGCCATTCTCGGGAGAATCGGAGGCGTGGCAGACGTTGACCATCATGTCTTCGCCGAAATCACCGCGGATTGTGCCCTCGGGAGCTTCGACGGAGTTGGTCGGTCCGAGCATGCCGCGCACTTTGGAAATGACATCGTCGCCTTCGAGGATGAGGGCGATGACAGGAGCGGACTGCATGAAGTCGCGAATGTTCGGGAAGAAAGGCTTGTCGGCGACGTGACTATAGTGCTCCGCGAGGATTTCGTTTGAGAGCTTCATCATTTTCGCCCCGCGGATCGTGAATCCTGCTTTCTCATAGCGGGCAAGCACTTCGCCGCAGTGAGATTTTTTAACGCAGTCAGGTTTGAGGAGGATGAGAGAACGTTCGGTAGCCATATTTAAAGTCTGTTAGGGTGTTTTTCGTCGTGAGGGCCTACAATTAGGCGCGATGAGAGGGAAAAAAAGTAAAAATTCAGATGCCGTGTTTGTAGCTTTCGCAGCGATTCATCCATCCGGCGTTCCAGCGGGATTCGCCGCGGTCCGCCGGGGAGTTTTGAATGCGGCGCTGGAGGACCCGCTTGGCCGCTTCGCTGTATTCGTTGGCTGATTCCTGCCCGCCGGAGGTGCGTCCCATTTCGAGAAGAACATCGCGGAGGCCCCAGCCGACGTCTTTGTATTTTTCCTCGGCTTTGACGCCTTCGCCTTTGAAGTTCACATAATCAATGAGCGCGTAAACCCCGGTGCGTGTCTCGGCGACTTTGTAGAAATTTTCTTTCAACCGTTGCTTGTCGCCTGCGTCAGAAGTGGCCTGCTGCATAAGCGGGAGGGCCTGCTCAAGTCGCTGCACGATAAATCCGGTCTGCGCGGGGACGGTGCCGGCGAGGAACGAGCGCATCTCTTTCATTTGCGCGCTGCTCTTCTGGCTTTCGAATTCCGAGCGGGACTTCCAGGGGCTGCCTTTTGCTTCGGCGACCCAGCGGGGGACGGCAACGCCATTCGCCTGCATGTATTTCACGAGGGGCGGGAAGCTTTCTTTGAACGGACCGGAACGACCCTCGACATACCAGATAAAGTGACCGATCCCGAGCGAGGGGAAGTCTTCACCCACATTCCAGGTTGTGAGGCCCTCGATGGTGCCGGCGCATTCGTTTTTCCAAATCTTGCGGCCGATTGCATCTTTATCGGCTTCCGAGAGGGTGATGCCCGAACTTGCGGGTGTTGGTCCGGGTCCGGCAGGAATGTCTGTTGAGACACAACTGGCAAGCAGGGGGAGGGTGAGGAGACAGCAGCGGAGGAGATGCATCGGTAGACTGTCGTTAAGAAAACTAAAAAATCAAACTGCGGTGAAAAACATTTTGATAATTTCCATAATTAACATTAAAATAAGAAAATTAGTTTTGCCAAACCTTGAAATTCTCGATGAATTCTCAAAATACTTCCTTTTCCCAGTCCCCGTCCGCAATCGATCCTGACGAAGCGCGTCGCCGCTTTCTCGCCTCCATGGGGATCGGTGATCCGATGTCTGAAAAGCCGGGAGATGAGATTCAGGAAGAGTCGAAAGCCGAAGAGATCGAAGAAGAGGTGGCTCTTTCTTCATCGCCTGATGATCTCGAACTGACTGGCGCTCCGAAATCTGCTCCATCGCGAAGCCGCGTTATTTCCTACGATGTGAAGCCCAAGACTGTCGTGAAAGAAGCGCCGCCGGTTTCCAGATCGACGGCTCCGGATTCAGTTGCGGTGGAAGCGCCGGCTCAGAAGCGCGAAGAAAAAATCGAAGAGGAAGTGGTGAACGAACCTGCCGCTGAAGAAATCGAAGCGGCCCCTGCCGCAGAGTCCCAGCCCATGAATGAGTTACCTGAGGACAAAAGCGGTCCCTTGCAATTGTCCTGCCCGAAGTGCCAAGGCGACCTCGTCTTAATGCATGAACACATCGGCATCGAAGGTGCCTGTGTCTGGTGCGAAACAAAAATCGTCGCGGCCCGGTCCGGCACCGACGGTGAGGTTCGTGTCTTTCCGCTTTTCCAGCCCGATGCGCTGAAGCCCGTTGTCGAAACCGCGCCGGAGCCTACCCCGGTTGAGCCGAAAACAGAAGCGCCTCAGGAGGTCAGTGACATGGTTTCCAAAGCGGATCTTGAGCCTGCGGCGGCATTTCCGGAGGCCCCTGAAGTGGAAGGGGAGGCTGAGGAAGAAGCATCAGTCGCTGCGGCAATACCTGAATCTGCTCCTGCCGACGGGAGTGGTGGATTCGAGACGCCCCCTGCACCGGAGATGGTTGAGAGAAACGAGGCAACGACTCCTGCTGCTGGATTCGGTGAAATGCCATCTGGATTTGGTGATTCAGCTCCCGCTCCGGAGGCGCAGGTCATTGAGCCTGTCGCTGAGATGCTCAATGGATTCGGAGAGCCGGTCGGATCTTCTTCTGCTCCTGCGAAGCCTGCTGAGTCATCGCCTGAACCGAAGCATGACGCTCCGGAATCAGCGCCTGCCGGATTCGCTGATGAATTTAGCTCTGATCCATTTGCATCGCCGATGCCGACCGATGAGGAGGCCAGGGAGAAGCCTGCTAATGCCGAAGCACCGACTGATTTTTCAGAGGGATGGGGCGAAGCGCCGGCTCCTGTGGCGGTGCCTTCAGGATTCAGTGAGGCTCCGTTTTCGGACGATGTTTCGACTGATGTTGAGACACCGGATTCAGATGTGCGGAAAGAGGACGAGGTTGCCGAAGCGAGTAAGCTTTCCGGTTTCTCTGATGCAGTTGCATGGGGACCACCTGCCAGCCTTGGTTCAAGGGATTCGTCTGATGCTCCAGTGGAGAAAGATGGAGCTCCGAAATCACTCGAGAAGCCTGCGGGGTTTCAATCAGGTTTCGAGGCAGTTTCGCCGAAAGCTGACGAAATCTCCTCTGAAGTGGAAGGCCCCCTGTGGGGCACCACAGATGAAGCTCCCGCAGCGTGGGGGACCGCACCGGAAGCGACAGCACCGGAAGCGACAGCACCGGACGCGACAGCACCGGGTTCCGATTTTCCCGCCGAAGAAGTGATTCCGCCCGTTCTGAAAGATGAGAAACCATCCCCGGCCTCGGAAGAATCCCCATCGGGATTTAGTTCGGGATTCGATTCGGGTTTTGCAATCCCCGCTTCGGAAAGTGGATCTTTCCCCTCCCCGGAAATTGTTTCTCCAGACGAAGATGATTCCATATTTTCTGAAGCCGCTGTCGTTGATGAATCAGGGAGTGACGAGATTGCATCGTGGGGAAGTAGTGCCGAAGGAGCGGATTCAATTCTTGAGCCTGAAGTGAAAGAGGCGACTCCAGCTCCGGAAGCCAAGCCGCAACTGTTCGCGTCTGCTTCGAATTCCAATGGCGGTTCTATGTTTGCTGATCAATCGGCGGCTACATCGGGCCCTCCGCCAATTCCCGGAGCCGCCGCCCCTGCTGTTAAAAACGGAAACGGTTTGTTTGGAGGAACTCCAAACGTGACTTCGCAACCGCTCGGTTCCAAGCCTGCGAAAAAGAAGGGCAAAGGTTTGATCGTCTTCCTCGTGATCCTCCTCGGGCTCGTTTGTGGAGCCGCATTGGCCTCCTTCGTGCTTCCCATGGATGAATATGTTGGGAAGGCAAGGGCATTCATGGAGCAAAAATTGAATATGGAGTCTGAAGTGGATCCCGCTTTGTTTCTTTCTGAAATGATTGCCCCCGGAACCGCAACGGCACCACCGGAAGTCCCTCCCGGCCTTGAGGCTGCGACTGCTTCAGCCGAAATTCAAGCTCCCGCGTCAACTCCAACAGCGGAGCCGGCGCCTGCTCCCACCGCGCCGGCGAGCGCTCCCGCCCAGACCCCTGTTGCACCCTGAATCACCGGAAAACGCTGACACCCCTTTTTTCATGAATTCCAATATCGCCCCCCAGCCGACTCAGGATGACGCCGTCCTCAAGCTTAAGTGCCCTGAGTGCTCCGGTGGACTGAACCTTCGCCGCAAGCATCTCGGGATCAGTGGAAAGTGCGTCCACTGCAAAGCTCCCATCACCGCTGTCGATGAAGCGGGAATAGTGGCTCTCAAGCATTCTGCAGAGGTGCAAGCTGCCGCCGCTACAGCCAAAATCGAGACTGGGGCTGTCCCTGCGCTCGTCGCGACCGATCCGGCTTCTCCGGCTCCAGCTGAAGAGGCGGATTCGCAGTTCTTTCCCCCTCCAATGCCTGCGCCCACGCCAATGCCCACTGCGGGTCCTGAGCTGAAATCGCCTGAAGATGAGGATGGATCGACCTGGGGTTTTCCGAAGCGCGAGGATGACATGGAAGCCGTCATGCCGGCGCTCCCTGAAGAAGAACCGATGGAATTGAGATCCACTTTTGACGTGCCTGACGCGGTGCCTACCACTTTTTCATCGATTGCTCAGACCGCTCCGGGGATGGATGCTGGAGCCGCTGAGCCGCTTAGAGAGGTGGAAGAGTCCGCTCCGGTTTTGCCAGGATCACCGCCCCTGGCGGTACCGATCGGATTCTCTGAAAAGCCTACTCTTGAAGTGGGGGACGAAGTTGCTCCGGTGGAGCCAATTCCGGAGAAAGAGGACCCCGTCCCGGTCTCGGATCCTTCTGATTTGTTCGAGTCGAAAACTGAGGCAATGACTTCTCCTCTATTTTCCAGCGGGGCTTCCAATGGCGAAATGAACTCCGGTTGGGGAGCCAGGGTGCCGAACCAGACCCATGCCAGTATTTCACCGTTTTCTACCGGTTCAGCCGAGCCCGACCCCGGATTTGCCGAGACTCTCTTCCGTGAAAAAGCAGAAGGCGACACTGGAAAAATCCAACCGAAGTCACCCTTCGCCGAATTGGATGGCGGTGAGGACGTTCCTCTCTCTTCGAGTGCACTTTTTGGAAATTCGAGTGCACCTAAGTCTCCCGTGGCAAAGCCGGATGAAGAGGTGGTCCTTGATGGAGACGGGCGACCGATGCGCGAAATGACTCCCGAAGAGAAGGAATCCTTCGCGAAGGACATCATGCATTTCGGGGAATACAACAAACGTTCGCCGTGGTTGAAGCGGATCGTGAAATTTTTCGTCACCATGGCCGTCCTTGGCGGGATCGGGTATGCGGCGTATGTCTTTCTTCCTCAGGAACAGGTCGAAGTTGCCAAGGCGAAGGTATTGAATTGGCTTGAGCCCGGTTCAGTTTTGATGGACTACCTCCCGTTTGAAGTGAGCGAGTCTGAAGACGGGGAAAAGGAAGTGAAAATCAAGGCTCTTGAAGGTCTCGATAGTCTCTCGACGAAGATGGATGCCTATCTCACGACGGCCGAAGACCAGTTAAACGAGACGCTTCCGGAAGGGGCCGAGGGCTACGAGCGCGAACAGCCGATCGACATGCCGCAGATGCCGACGATGCCGAAAATTCCAGGATTGAAATTGCCGACGATGCCCGGTATGTCGGCTGAAAGCGGGGAAGAGTCTGCCGAATAGAAGCTAGACGTACCCGAGCTCGTTGACGGTCGTGGCGATTTCGCCTTCGGCCTCAAGGAGTTCGCCGATGGGATCCCATTTGGCGGAAAGAAACGCATCGCGCGCCGTCGAAGGGATCTCGACGGGAACGGACTCAGTGCCGTAGCGAACGCACTTCGCTTCGACGTCAATCGTGACCTCGATGGTGGGATCCGCATTAATGGCTGCCGCAATTTTCTCAACATCGTCATGGCTCGCGATCGCGCAGGGAATGCCGAGCGTGGCGCAGTTTCCGAAGAAGATTTCCGCAAAGCTCTGCGCGATGACCGCCCGGAAGCCCGCTTTGTAAATCGCCTGAGGCGCGTGCTCGCGGGAACTTCCGCAGCCGAAGTTGATGCCCGAGATGAGGATGCTCGCATCAGCGAAGCGCTCTTCGTTCAGCGGATGATTCTTCTTGGAGCCGTCAGCTTCGTGGCGGACATCGTAGAAGAGATACTGACCAAGGTCGTCAAAGGTGACGCACTTCATGAAACGAGCCGGGATGATCCGGTCAGTGTCGATATCAGAACCGGCGACATAAACGCCTTTACCGGAGACAGAAGTGATCTTTTCGAGAGCCATGGTTTTGGGGAAGTTGAGGTTGGATTCTTCGTTCCAGAGAGGCCCAAACTCAAGCGGAAACTGTTTCGCAGGGTTCGCTTCGGTCACAGTGAAGGAGGGTGGGACAAGATAAAGAAGAGACTTTGAAAGCAACCCGAAGTCCGTTATCATTAAATTATGAAGCTTAAATCAGCAGGATGGATCATCGTTGCGGGCTTGATGTGCCTGCCCGTGACGGGTCAGGCCGACCTTATCGAAAAGCAGTTCGTCCAGCCCGGGGGGACGGGAGCCGCGACGGGAATTGTGTTTCAAGGTTCCCGTAACATGAAGCACCTCGGGAAAAAACGCAGGACGGTTTCGTCGGTGATTGTGCCGTCGCTCAATCCGGTGACGGTGATTCCCGCGCTGCAAAACGAGGAGCTTCAGCCGAGGCCGCGTTTTGGCTACGGGTCGGATTATCAAACTGTTGCCGCATCTCAGCAACGCCCGGCCCCAGCGGCAAGCACTGCCGTCTCCGCGCCCGTCTATCAGTTTCGATACAGCTACCCGGTCAATCGCGATTACTGGATTACTTCTCCCTATCAGCGATATTTCTCGCCGTATCATTCCTGCGGGCATCACGGTGGAAGTTGGTGGGGCGGTGGTTTTACTCGCTTCTCCATTTCCTACGGTTGGTAAAATTCATCCGATCTGCGTCCTTGTCATCGAAGCGGCGAAGCGGCAAACTCCGGCCCTTCGCTCATGAAATTTCATCTCTCAATTCTCTCTTTGTCCTCGCTCGTCGTCCCGGTCTATGCCGCCGATGAAGATTATGTTCCCGGTCCCGAGGCGATGCCGAAAGAGGGAGTGCCGCAGGGCGAGGTTACGCAGGACAGTTGGACGAGTGAGATTTTCACTGGGACGGTGCGGGACTATTGGGTCTACGTCCCCGCCCAGTATGACGGGAAAAAACCCGCCGCATTATTGGTTTGTCAGGACGGTGGGGGGTTCGTCCGCGAGAATGGAGCTTTCCGCGCGCCGACCGTGCTTGACAATCTCATTCACACCGGGGACATCCCCGTGACGATCGGGGTTTTTATCAATCCGGGTGTCGTCCCACCCGCGAAAGAGGGACAGGAGCCACGCAAGAATCGCAGCTTTGAATATGACACTCTGAGCGATCAGTATGCCCGTTTTCTGCTGGAGGAAATCCTTCCCGAAGTCGAAAAATCCTATCAGATCACGAAAAATCCAAGGGACCGCGTCATTTGCGGGAATAGCTCCGGTGCCATCTGTGCCTTCACCGCAGCCTGGGAGCGGCCCGATTCTTTCGGGAAAGTGATCAGTCATATCGGGAGCTTCACCAACATTCGCGGTGGCCATGTTTACCCGGCTCTGATCCGGAAAACCGAGCCGAAGCCGATCCGGGTCTTTTTGCAGGATGGCGAGAACGATCTCGATAACCTCCACGGCAACTGGCCTCTCGCGAATCAGCAAATGGCAGCCGCGTTTGAATATGCGGGGTATGATTATCAGTTCGTGATGGGCACCGGAAAGCACAGCGGACGTCACGGCGGCGCGATCTTTCCTGAGACGCTGCGGTGGATCTGGCGCGATTGGAAAACGGCGGAGCCAAAGAACTGAAACCGCTCATCACCACTTATCTAATCCTATGAAACATCAGTGCCTATTAGCGTTCATTAGTGGTTCCCTCCTTTTCGCCGGGAATGCTATTTGTCAGGACATGCCTCTGAGTCAGGTTCTCATCGAAGGCGAAGGATGGGAAGTCGCGGCCGAGGGATTCGAGTTTGCCGACGGCCTCGCCACCGACGCAGAGGGCAACCTCTACTTCTCCGATGTCAAAGGCGGCACCGCCGTTTACCAAGTCGATCTCGAAGGCAGCATGACCGAGTTCATTGCCGACGCGCCCGGCATCAGCGGTCTCCAGTGGGGCCGCGATGGACGTCTCTACGCCTGTGTCGCCAAAGAGCAGCGCGTTGTCGTCTTTGATGCCGAAGGAAAAGAAACCGAACTCGTCAAAGAGGTGCGCCCGAATGATCTCGTCGTGACCCATGGCGGGAATCTCTATTTCACGATGACCCCGACGCAGGAGATCCGCCGGATCGATCCTGACGGAAACATGACTGTCGTCAGCGAAGGCATCGTCGCGAAGCCGAATGGGATCACGCTTTCCAGAGATCAGGGAACCCTCGCGGTTTCGGATCATGGCGGGAAATTTGTCTGGGCTTTCCGTATTGAAAAAGATGGCAGCCTGAGTCATCCCGGTAACTACATGGAAATGCGCACCCCGGTCGCTGATCCTGAAATCGCACGGGGCGACGGCATGGCGACGGATGTGCATGGTCGCTACTACGTGACGACTGCGGAGGGCTTGCAGATGTTTGACCCGACCGGAAGGATGGGTGGCGTCATCGCAACCCCCGACCCCGAGTCCATGCTTGTGAGCGTTTGCTTCGCCGGTCCGAACCATGCCTATCTTTACGTCGCGAACGGTGGGAAGATTTACCGCCGCAAAACAAAGACGAGCGGTGCTCTCTTTTTTGCAGAGCCGAAGGCGGCGGAAGCGCCGTAGAGAATTGCTGAAATTTCCGACGGCGCGATGCGGGGCAATGCTGTCGGAAGGCTCGCGCCGTCCGCAACGGGCTGAATCAAAACGTAGCGGACGATGTCAATCTTCCGACGGCGGTGCTTTAGCTCTTCAGTTCCGTGATCCTCGCGATGTGCTTCGCGAGCATGTCGAATTCGAGATTCACGCGGGAGCCGACGCGGGCGACTTTCAGGCTCGTGACTTCGTGGGTGTGAGGGATGATCCAGAGGGTGAAGTTATCGGTTTGTAAATCGGCGACGGTGAGGCTGATGCCGTTCACGCAGATCGATCCTTTCGAGACCATGAGGTGGGCGAATGCGGTGGGGAGAGCGACGGTGAATTGGTGATCCTGACCAACCTCCTCATACGCGAGGATTTCGGCGCAGGCATCGACGTGGCCCTGGACGAAGTGACCGGAAAGGCGGTCGCCGATGCGGAGGGAGCGTTCGAGATTGACGGGATCGCCGGGGGCGAGATCGCCGAGGTTGGTGAGACGAAGGGTCTCGTGGAGGAGATCAAAACGCATCGCGTCGTCTTTGACTTCGGTCACGGTGAGACAGGCCCCGTTGTTCGCGACGCTTTCGCCGAGGGCGACCTCGGCGGTGAAGCTGGATTTTACCCAGAGCTCCGCGCCCGTTTCGACTGGCTTCAGCGCGACAACTTTGCCGCATTCTTCGATGATCCCGGTAAACATGGGAGACTCTAGCACAGGTTGAATCCGGTCGCGATGGGGATTGGAAGCATCGGCATTCCGCCGTCGGGATGGATGAGACAAAGACAGGAATGCCCTGCGGTAGCGACGGGATTCCTGCCGTCGTTTCAATGCCCCGGTTCCGTTCCGCCGCTGATTTTCACCTCGTCACTTCACCGCGAACCTTGTATTAATCTCCCCTTGTCCGCTGGACGCGTTTCCCATTTCATGAAATTCTTTCTCCCTCTTCTCTTTGCCGCAAGCTTCTCTCTCGCCACTTCCGCCGAGCGCGAACCATCGATCATTTGGATCAATGAGCTACCGGCAAACAAGTCGCTTCCCGTAAACACGACCCACCAGACTTTCTACTCGGAAGCGGCGGGGACCGACGTGGGATACTGCCTCTATCTCCCACCCGGATACAATGAAGATACCCCCGTCCGCTACCCGGTGATCTACAACCTTCACGGAAACGGCGGGAACGAGTTTCATAGCTTCGAAGACGTCGAGGTTCTTCATGCGGGGATCGTTGCGGGAAAGTGGCCGCCGATGATCATGGCCCTACCGAATGGCGGTCACAGCACTTTTTACAAGGACTCGCATGATGGAAAACTGCCGATTGAAACGATGTTCATCAAAGAGTTCATTCCTCACCTCGACACCACGTATCGAACCGTCGCGGCTCGTGAAGGGCGATGCATCGAGGGCTTTTCGATGGGTGGTCGCGGCTCGCTCCGCCTGACCATGAAGTATCCGGATCTCTTTTGTTCGTTGTTTTGTCAGGCCGGCAATGTTCCGCGGACGCTGGCGAATTTTGAAGCGGCGGAAAACTGGGAGGATGTCATTCAGGGATACCTCGGGCCGGACCGTGAGAACTATGTGAATAACGATGCCTTCCTTCTTTTGGAGAAAAATCTGAAGAAGATCAAAGGCCGACTCCGCATCCAAATGGCCTGTGGAACAAAAGATGGAGGCCATCTCCCGACGGTTCGTGATTTTCACCAGCATCTCGTCGCGAACGGAGTTGATCACACCTACATCGAACTCGAAGGTCTCGCGCATCAGCGAACCGAAATGATCAAGCTTCTCGAGCCGATCTGGTTCGACTACCATGTCGAGTCGATCCGCCTCGCAACGGAAGCGGCGAAGTGATCGGGCGCTGGCTCTTCTCGTGGAAAGCGTTACACTTCCGCTCCGAAGCTCATCATGACCCTGGAGACTCCTGCCATCGCCCCGCCTCAGGCTGTTTTATCAGTCTCGGGACTTCGTCGTTCTTTCGGTCGCTTCACGGCGGTGAATGAACTCGATTTGTCGGTCAATGCCGGCGAGATCTACGGATTTCTCGGAGTCAACGGGGCCGGGAAAACGACGACAATTCGCATGCTCATGGGGATCATCGCGCCTGACAGCGGGACGATCGAGCTGCTCGGGGAAAAAACGAAGCGGACCACGCTGAAGCTGAAGCAGCAGATCGGCTACGTTTCGCAGGATCAAACTTTCTACCCCTGGATGACCGCCGAGATGCTCGGGAAGTTCGTCGGCGGGCTTTACCCGACCTGGGACGCAGACGAGTTTCGACGACTCCTCAATGTCCTCGAGGTGCCGGTGAACCGGAAGGTCTCTCAGTTGTCGGGCGGCATGAGAGTGAAGCTCGCGCTAGCTCTCGCGATCGCGCCAAGGCCTTCGCTCCTGATTCTCGACGAGCCGACCGCAGGGCTCGATCCGGTCGCGCGCCGGGAGTTTCTCGAGATCATCATGCATCAGTCCCGCGAGTATGGACGGACGACTTTTTTCTCGACGCACTTGTTGGATGAAGTTGAGCGCGCCGCCGACCGCGTCGGGATCATTCATCAGGGGCAGAAGCGTTTCGAGGGGCGCCTCGATGATCTTCGTCGCCGTGTTCGGGAAATCACCCTATCGCCGGAGGAGGTTCTTCCGGAGGGCTTCGAACTTTGGCGGGAATTGGAAAAAGCCGAGTCTGATGGCGAGATGAAACGGGTCATCGTCAGTGCCGCGCCGGAGGCCTGGAATCAATTCAACCGAGAGGGGAAACCGCTTTCCCTCGATGATATTTTCATCGCCTGTGTCGGTATTTCGACGACGCGGATCTAGCATGACTGGTGTTCTCCTTCGCAAAGAGTTCCGGCAGCATGGGGTTTGGCTCGCGACGATCCTGCCTCTGACTTGGCTGTTGTTTGCCCTCGTGACCTTCGCGAGTCTCGCGAGTGGACTCGGGGGCGGGGTCTTTTTCGGAATCGGTCAGGGCCTTTCCTATCTCCTCATCATTCCGACTTATCTCCTCTGTCATCTTCTCGTCGCGACCGAGTTCCGGAGCCGGTCGAGGCTCTTTCTGGAGGGCCTGCCTCTGTCGCGGGTCCGACTCATCACGGTGAAGGCGGGGCTTGCCCTCACCGTCGGTGTGGTCATGGCAGTAGGGGCAGTGTTAGTTGGGGTCGCTGCCTCGGCGGGGGCCGAAGCGATCTCGCCCCGCTTTCTCGGGATTCTTCTCGCCTCGGCTTCGATGTGGGCGGCCTTTCTCATCGGCTTCAGTTTCTTTCTCTCTTTTCTCGGTCGCTACAAAATTTTCGTGATCATGACGATTCTGATCGGGCTGACGATTATTTCCACCTCAGCTCCATTTCCCATGAGTGCGTTTCCGCCATTCGGATTGATTCAGCGGTTTGGATTTGAGCGGGATGTCTGGCCGACCGCACCGCTTTGGCAGACCGGAGTGATCACCTTTGGATTTATCGCGGCCGGCTTTGCGATCGGACTGGCAAAGGAAGGTTCCGTCGCCGCGCTCCTCGGCGAGGTCATGAGCTATCGGGAAAAAATGATTCTCGGGGCCGGGTTGGCGGTTGTGTTTTTTGCAATTTCCCCGTTTCTCGAAGAGAAGGCTGAACCGTTCCGCATCCCCGGAGCGGTGGAGGAATCTCACGACGGAGTTCAGGTCTTTGTTTCGTCGGAGGATATTGATCGACCCGTCGATGAGGACATTGAACTCGCCGCGTTCCTCGCGCGAAAGATCGTAGAGAAGCGGGACTGGCTTGGGATCCCGGCGGAGGATTTCCCCCCGGTCTATGTCGTCGAGAATACCGGCCTTGAAGATGAAATGATCGATTGGGAGTCGGTCGAAGGCGACCGGGTTGTGCTCATGTATGCCGGTTACCGTGAGGAGGGTTTTTCAAGAGCGAAGCTCCTCGCCTACACCATGAGTGTGTCTTTGTCAGTGCACACAAACGGCCGGGCCGATCGCGAGCATCGCTGGTGGTTGGTCTGTGGCGTGGAGGGACTTTGGGAAATGGAGATGGCCGATGCAGCATGGATCAAGGAACGGGAGCAAATCGCCTTCGACACGATCAAGGAGCACGGCTTTTCAGCGGAGCGATTGCTGGGGCGTGACCTCTATGCCGACGAAGCCGGTTGGCGGGAAGCGGATGCCGTCGCCTGGATGTCGTTCCGTTATCTGGAGGAAACGGTGGGAATAGAGAAAGTGCAGAATCTCGCCCGCGCGGCCTTGGGTCGAAAAGTGATGCGAAGGGACAGCCGCCCCGTCTGGCGTGAGATGTTCGAAACGGTGCCGCGGACTTTTGCAGCGGAAACCGGACTCAGTTTGGAGGAGTTCGTCGCCGGGGCGAAAGAATACATCGAAGCTCACGGCGAACAATCCGCCGCGCCGGAGCAAGAGGGAGGTGGCTCATGAACGCCTTCCGTGCTGTGCTCTGGAAAGAATGGATGTCGCTGCGGCCCTTCGCGTGGCTTCTCGCCGCGCTCTTTCTCGTGGGGCTGATCCTGATTCAGGCGACGGAGTATTTTGACGAGTATCCTTTCTGGGGAAAAGTCATGAGCGATCCGGCCACGGTCGCGAGCGTGACTTTTGTTCTCGCGTTGGTGGTTGCGTTAGGGCTTATGGTTCGTGAAAGCGATGAGGGGACGCTCCTCTATCTCGATGGTCTCCCCGTGCGGAGGCTCATGGTTTATTTTTGCAAATGGCTCGTCGCGGTTTGCCTGATCACCTCGCTCAACCTGCTCTGGTTCGCCGAAGGATTGGTCTACGACTGGCTTTCGCGGACGAGCCTCTCGCCCCCGACGCCGTGGCGTTCCTATGGAATCTTTATCGCCCTCGAATTCTTTCTCAGTATCTACTTCGTGACCGTCCTCGTCTGCTTTTCATTCCTCCGGCGCTGGGCCCTGCTCGCGCTCGGCGGGGTCTTCTGGATTGTGTTCTGGCTCACCTCCCTGCAGGTCCCCTACGCGGAATTGTTGAATCCGTTTCTACTCATTCAAACCCCGGCGGAAATTGACACTCGCTGGGAGTGGCCGGTCCTGCAGCTTGGTCTCATGACGGTCGGCGGCATCGTCGCCTGGTGGACCGGCTTCCTCCTTTTTTCGCTCCGTCTCGGTTGGGCGAAATCGATTCAGCGGATCATGCGCGAAACCTGGTGGGGGAAACTGGGCGGCGGCTGCTCGATTCTGCTCATCATCGTGATGTGGTTCGGATTTCTCCTCGCGACGACCTGGAACGAGGGCCTTGAAGAGGTGGAGGAACTCGTCCGCGAGCAGGAAGAGGAATGGGAGCTTGTCGAATCGGGAAACAATATCCTCACGAGCGAAACCGATCACTTTCGTTTCATCTACCGGGGGAAAGTGGAGAAACGAATGACCCGTGTCCTCGCGAAAGCGGATCCCGTTTTTGTCGAAGTCGCGGACTTTCTGCAAGTCCCGGAAGTGATGCGACGTGACCTTATCACCGTCGATCTCTCAAGCCCGCTCGCGGCGCACAACGCGGGGCAGGCCTACTGGAAAAAGATTCGCATGGCCCTGCCGACGAAGCCGGGAAAAGGAAAGCAGCGCGAGGCGGAGACCTATGCGATCCTTGGACACGAGGTTGCTCATGTTTTCATCGACCAGCTCACGAAGGGGCGACTCGAGGAATCATTCAACTCGGCGCGATGGTTTCACGAAGGACTCGCGAGTTACATCGAGTTCCGGTTTTTTCGCGAAGAGGGAGCCGATCAGAAATATCGCCGCTGGGTCGGGATCGCCTCGAGCTGGGGCGAAATCCATTTCAGCGAAATGGTCGACAACGCCACCTTCTCCCGCGCCCGCGATCCCTTTCTCGCCTACTCCGCCGGCTATCTCTGGGCGGACTCGCTCGTGCGGGTCTACGGAGACGACGCCCCCGCAAGACTACTCGCTGCGATCGGGCGCGAAGACGGTCCTGAGAAACTCGACGGCGTGGCCCTCTGGCGTGATGGCTGCCTTGCCTGCGATTTTGACCTCGAGCGGATTCGCTCCGATTTCCGCAAACAGCTCGCTGACCTTCGCGAAGAGGTCAGCGAGACCCTCGGCGAAATTCCTGAAATCAAAGAAGGCAAAGCGACGGGTGAAAGCGGCAAGTTAGTCGTGACACCGGAGCTATCCGAAGCCTGGATCGCGACGCTTCCCGAAGGGGCCGAAGTCGTCGCCCGCCTCCGCCCGCGACAGGACGCCTCGCCCTCGCAGTGGCGATACAGCGAATTGGGAGAGGAGCGGACGTTTAGCGTCCCCGCATTGAACTTCCTCGCCAAAGAAATCGGCTTTCAAGTCGGCCTCAGATTCGAAGGCGACATGCCCATTTTTGGTGAGTGGGTCAATGTGACGGTGGAGGGCGCGTCTGAGTGATTGGTCGGGTTTGTTGAGAAAACGGGAAACCACGGGCGAAAAGAGGGGTTCTTTCCAGCATGATTCGATCAGCGAATAGAGCAAGCGGACTCACTGTTTTTTCTTTGATCTCCTGCTTTGGCGTTCTGGTATTCAGTCAGGATGCAAAGCCATCAAGTCGGCCGGCGGAAGATCGGCTCGGTGGCATCCTGAATAGATTCCCGGCGAGTGATTCAAACGGCGATGGGACCCTGAGCCGCGGGGAAGCCGCGTCATTTTTCCGTAAGCGACGTGAAGCCATGGACGCAACACCAACTAGATCAAGAACCGCCCACCCGGAACCGAGTCATGCCGATGTCGGCTACGGTAAAGATGAAAGGCAGGTCTTTGACCTTTGGCTGGTTCCGGATGCCACTGAGCCGACGCCTCTTGTGATATTTATTCATGGGGGAGGATTTCGTAGCGGCGACAAAGGAATCGCCTCAGCATCCTTCATCGAAAAGTGTCTGAAGGCCGGGGTTTCCTTCGCGGCGATGAACTACCGGCTTTCCGATGTCGGTCCCTACCCCATGATGATGGAAGATTGTGCTCGTGGTTTGCAAACGATTCGTCATCGTGCTGCAGAGTGGAATCTAAATTCGGAAAAGATCGCCTCCTATGGCGGTTCCGCCGGAGCCGGAATTTCGCTGTGGCTTGGATTCCATGAAGACCTCGCTGATCCTGAAAACGAGGACCCAATTGCCCGTCAATCGACCCGCCTCGTTGCGGTGGGAACGACGAATGGGCAGTCCAGCTATGACATCAACGATTTCCGCAAGTGGTTCGATATTCCTGGGCTACAGCCCGGACCGGCGCTGCCTGCCTTCTACGGCGTCGAGTCTGAATCCGACTGGGAAAGTGACCGGATGAAAAAGCTCATGAAGGAAGCGTCGAGCATCAATCATCTTACCGCTGATGATGTGCCCGTCTACATGATGTATAGTCGACCGAATAGCGTTGTCACCGAAGAGACTGATTCCAGTGTCTGGGTTCACCATGTGAAGCTCGGGCTGAAGCTTCAGGAGAAAATGGAAGCGCTTGGGATTGAATCCATCGTGACAGCCCCGGATGTGATTCCAGAGAGCGATCCCTATGGCTCCTTCGAAGACTTTCTGATCGAGAAAGTGAAAGGCTAGAATTTCTCTCTCAAGGTAATCACTCCAACAAGAAAATAATCGAAAGCAGGCCCAGCAAAATCACGGCGCAGAACGCGGTGATGCCGATAGGGTAGGCACCGCGTTTGGAGCGCTTGAAAATGGATTGCTGAAGGGAGTCGATTTCTTCGGCGTTGTGGCCGTGAAGCATCCAGACTGGAGTCATGAGCCAGGCGGTTGAGCGGGAGGCTCCGGACTCGAAAAAGTTGCAGACGGATTTCACGAAGCCGTCGAGGAAGAGGCGCTTCGCGAGGGCGTTGGCTCCATTGAGGGTTGTGTCGGCGGTACGGTAAAATTGGGCGGCTCCTTTGCGGTAGAACCAATCGAAGTCAAGGGAGAGGCCCGGTTTGGGGGTGAGCCACTTTTTGAGAAAAATGAAAGCGATCCCGGCGGCGAGGATCCACTGGAGGACGATCGTGACTTTCGCGAGGCTGTAAGGGTGATAGTCAATCGCGTGGGGGAGAAGGTCGTAGAGCGGCTGGGGAGCGAGGCCGAAGAAGAGGCAGAAAAATCCTAACAAAGCCATACCTCCGATCATGGTGTGGGGAGCGTCTTGCGGAGTGAGGCCTTTGTCTTTGCCGAAAAAGAGGAAGTAGGGAAGCCGGATCGCGACGGCGAGAAAAATGCCGACGGCGGAGATTTCGAGGAGGAGCCAGGGCCAGAAAAGATGCTCATGCTCGATCGCGTGGATGATGATGTTTTTGCTCGTGAAACCACAGGTGCCGGGCAGAGCCATGGAGAGACAGCCGATCAAGAAAAAGATCGTCGTGACCGGCATGGTGCGGTGCAGTCCGCCGAGGTCGCGCAGGTTGGTCTTCCCAAGCCGATAGAGGACCGCGCCGGTCGTCATCCAGAGAAGAGACTTGTAGAGAATGTGGCAGAAGGCGGCGGCGGTGGCGCCACTGATTGCGTCATTTGTCCCGACACCGGCGGCGCAGACCATGAAGCCGACCTGATTGATGATCGCATAGGCAAGGATGCGCCGGATGTCGCTCTCCATGAGCGCGTAGATGACGCCGTAGACGGCCATGGCGCAGCCGATCCAGATGAGCGGCTCCCATCCTGGATAGCCGCGCAGGAGCGTGTAGACAGCGGTCTTCGTGGTGTAGGCGCTGAGGATGAGTCCTCCGGTGACACTTGCGGCGGGGTAGGAATCCGGGAGCCAGGCGGAGAGCGGTGGAGCGCCGCAGTTCACAAGGATGCCAATGAGAATGAGCCAGGTCCCGGCGTGGTTCGCGGTTTCAAAATCGAAGCCGTCAAAAGCGATGCTCCCGCCCTGTTGAGCGATCGTAAGGATGACCCCGGCGAGGAGGAGAAGTCCTCCGACAAGGTGGATCATGATGTAGCGGAAAGCCGCGCCTTTGGCCTCTTCGGTATTGCGGGCGAGGATGACAAAGGTCGAGCTCACGGCCATGGACTCCCAGAAAACATACATCGTGAGGAGGTCCCCCGCGAAGACGGTTCCGATCGCTCCGCCGATGTAGAAGAGAGCTGCGACATGTTGGGTGCTCTTCTTGTAGTAGAAGGCATAGATGAACGCAGCGACGGCGTTGAGCGAGAAGATGATCCCGAAGGCCCTGGCGAGTTTATCGACCCGCAGGAATTCGAGTGGCTCCTCGGTGAAGGTGAAAAGGTGAAACTGCCATCCCGTGCCGGTCTTCAGTTGCAGGATGTAGAAGAGCGTCGCGAGCGGGAGTAGGATGACGTAGACCGAGCGCCACGAGGGCTTCAGGAACGGAACGAGGAGCGCGCCGAGGAGGAGGATGAGGGCGGGCGGAAAATCAGCGAAGTTGTTCATCGATGTCCTCCGGTAAAGGTTCGTCGTCCTGCGCGTCACCGTAGCGGGATTCGGTAGAATTCCGACCTGCGCTGCCCCGGCCTGTCGCGGTCGGAACTTTACCAAGTCCCGCTACATTTTCTGAGTCGTCACGGCGGATGAGGCCGCTCAGGGCGCGTGCGAGAAAGACCAGCACGGTGCTAGCGGCGAGTCCGAGCACCGCGTAAAATCCGAACCATCCATCGACTTTGAAGTAAGCGTGACGGTCATGAGAAATCAGGAGCGGAATCTCGATGAGGAGAAACAGGGCCATGAGAATCGCGAGCCACTTGAGGGCGCGGTTGGAAAAGTTCATTCGGGATTTGTCAGGATCCTGTTTCATGGTTTCACGCTGCTGACAAAGAGATCGGCGAGTTCAAGGAGGAAGCCGGGGAAGAAAAAGAGTCCGACGGTGAGGGAGGCGGTGACGCAGAGTGGGATGACGCAGGCGAGAGGGGCTTCTTTGACGCAGGACCATTCGAATTTTGTATCAACGAGATCTCCCTCCGATCCTTTTTTCGGAAAGAAAGCCTGGTAGGAAATGGGGAGGAAGTAGGCGGCGTTGAGGATCGTCGAGATGAGGAAGACGACCATGAGCGCGACTTGACCGGCTTCGGCGGCACCGAGGAGAAGGTGGAATTTCGAGATCAAACCGATCGAGGGTGGTAGTCCAATGACGCCGAGTGATCCGAGGAAGAAGGCCGCGAAGGTGAAGGGCATTTTCTTTCCGAGGCCGGCCATTTGGCTGATGTATTTTTTGCCAGTCGCGACAAAGATCGCTCCGGCGCAGAAGAAGAGCGTGATTTTGCCAACGGCGTGGGCCGCGATGTGGAGGACGGATCCTTTGATCGCGAGCTCGTGGAGGAGGGCGACGCCAAGGACGATATAGGAGAGCTGACCGATCGTGGAGAAGGCGAGGCGGCGTTTCAAATTGTCCTGCGAGAGGGCGATGAGCGAGGAGGCAATCACGGTGAAGGCGGCGACCCAGCAGAGGACGAGATTTGCCCCGAGTTTGCTGAGAAGGTCGATCCCGAAGACGCCGGTGACGACGCGGATCACGCAGAAGACGCCCACTTTTACGACCGCGACGGCGTGGAGGAGGGCGGAAACAGGGGTCGGGGCGACCATCGCGCCGGGGAGCCACGAGTGGAAGGGCATGAGACCCGCCTTGGAGAATCCGAAGGCGAAGCCGAGGAGGAGAATCACGGCGGGGAGAAAGCCGAGATCGCTGCCCGCGAGGATCGCGGGTCCGGCGAAGGAGAGGTCGCCGTCCGCTTTGAGGTAGGTGAAGATGATCGCCGGAATCGCAAAGGCGACCGAGGTGCCGAGGAGGTAGGAGAGGTAGGTGCGACCGCCGCCGCGAGCCTCTTTGTCCTGGTGATGCGTCACGAGTGGCCAGGTCGCGAGGGAGAGCATCTCGTAGAAAAGGTAAAGCGTGAGGAGGTTTCCGGCGAAGGCGACGCCGAGGGTGGCGGAGAGGGAGAGCGCGAAGAAAGCGAAGAAGCGCGTTTGCGAATGCTCCTTGAGCCCGCGCATGTAGCCGACCGCGTAGACCGAGGTCGCGATCCAGAGGGAGGAGGCGACGAGGGCAAAGATCATCCCGAGGGCATCGACGCGGAAGATGATCGGCACGCTGAGGCCGGAAATGCCGGGGACGAGTTCGGTCACGATCGTTTTGCCATCGAGAATGATTGGCAGCATCGCGATGACGAAGCCGAGTTTGATGACTCCCGCGAGGAAGGTCGACATTTCGCGGAGGAAGATCTCCTTCCGGAAAATGACGATAAGCGGAACCGCGAGCAAAGAAGCAAGGCAGGCCCAAAGAGGAAGGAAGCTGTTGACCGTGTTTTCCATGCTAAGTGACGGGATTCGGGGTCACTCCGTAGCGGACGGCGTCAGCCTTCCGGAGTGCGGTGGCCGGGTGCTTTGCGGTCGGAACCTTGACAGGTTCCGCTACGGGGTCTTCGCCGGATGAATATGAAAGGAAGAAATTCACGGGAGCGTGGTCAAAAATGAAAGCTGCGAAGCGACCATGGGGAGGTCTTCGAAGAAAGTGCGGATGAGAGCGACGATGGGCCCGTTGAAAATTCCTAACAGAACAATAATGATCGCACTCGCGAAGAGCGGGAGGTTTCCCGACCAGACGGGCGGGGCGCTCTCCGGGGTGGCGATTTCCGGGGTCTCGTCATGATCGTCATGCGCATGATCATGACCCTCGACCGGTTTATTCCCGAAGAACGCGATCTCGAAAATGCGGAAAAAGAGGACCGCGTTGACGAGGCTGGAAATCAAGAGCGCGGCGACATACTCCCAGTGCCCGGCATCGATCCCGCCGCGGATGAGGTAGAACTTACTGAAGAATCCGCAGGTCGGCGGGACCCCGATCATGGCGAGGGCACCGATGACGAACGCGGCCATGACCCAGGGGGCTTTCTTAAACATGCCGTCGAGATCGCTGATCTCACGGGCGCGGTATCGTTTCACGAAAATGCCGGCGGCGAGGAAGAGACAGAGCGTCATCGCAGCATCGGCGAGGATGTGGTAGAGCGCTCCGGTGAGTCCCCAGAGCCCTTCATCGGCGAGCCAGGCTCCGCCGACCATGTAGCCGACTTCGGCGACGATGAGGTAGCAGAGCATTTTTTTGATCTCCCGCTGCGCGAGGGCGAGGACCGATCCCGCAATAATCGCAATGACGGCGAGCCAGACGACGAGGTGGCTCCAGCCGAGGCTGACAAAGACCCATTCCAGCCCGAAGACACTGATCATGACCCGGATCATGATGTAGACCGAAATCTTCGTCATGAGAGGCGCGAGGAAGCAGGCGGTGCTCGACGGGCAGTAGCTGTAAGCATTTGGCAGCCAGCCGTAGAGTGGGAAGAAGGCCATCTTGATCCAGATTCCGACGAGGATAAAAATGAAGGCAATCGTGACCGCTTTTGACTCCGCAATCTCCGGATTGGTCGCGAGGATCATGTGGATGTCCTGCATGTTGAGCGACCCTGTCGTGAGATAGAGATAGCCAACGCCGAGGAGATAGAAAGAGGCCCCGACCGTGCCCATGAGGACGTAGTTGAAAGCGGCGTAGGTTCCCCGTCGGGAGCTGCCCATCGCGATGAGGCCGTAGCTGGTGAGCGACGAAACTTCGACGAGAACGAAGAGGTTAAAGGCGTCTCCGGCGATCGTGATCCCGAAAAGGCCGAGACAGAGGAGGAGGAAGAGGATGTAGAAGTAATGCGTCTTTTCGGCGTTCTTTTCCCCGACCCGTCGGATCGAGAAAAAGGTCACGAGGACCGCGACGGTCGCAATCGCGATGAGGAGGAGCGCGTTGAGCGCGTCGATGCGGAGGTGGATTCCGATACCGAGCGGCTTTTCCCACCCGCCGACGAAGTAGTCCATGGGACCGTGCGCGAAAACGTGCTGCGCGGCGGCAATCGCCCCGATCAGGGTGACGCTGAGTGACGCGAGGGCAATCGGAAAACAGACGCGATGATCGCGGTGTCCGATTAGGGCCACGAGCAAGGCACCGAAGAGCGGCGCGAGGACGAGGAGAGCTGGAATTTGATCAACCATCGGAGGCGCTTGCTTTGATTTCTTCGAGGATTTCGTTCTCCTCGAGGGTACCGAACTCTTTGAAGATCATTTGAGAAATGGCGAGGGCGACCCCGAGAGTCGCGACCCCGACGACGATCGCGGTGAGCATGAGGACGTGCGGGAGCGGGTTCGCGATGAGATCGGGATCGGTGGCGTGTGCTTCGTCGTGGCCGTGGTCTTCGTCGTGATCGGATTTTTCCTCGTGATGAGTGTCGGCTTTGGCGTGATCCAGTTCGCTGCTCGGAAGCGGCTCTTTTTCGAGAAAAAGCAGGTGCTCGGAAGCGGCAACTTCATGGCCATGATGATCAAGGATGGGAATTGTGGCCCCTTCCTTCACGCCCATCGAGACGTAGAAGAGAATGATCGCGGTTTGAAAAATCGAGAGGCCGATGAGCTTCTTGATGAGGTTGTTTTTTGCGATGAGTGCCCAGAGGCCAATCATCATGATAATGACGTAGACCCAGTAGTTGAAGTAGGGCTCAATGTTCTCGTGAATGAATTCCACCATCTCTAGTTATAGTCCTTTATCAAGTTGACCCCGGCTCGAGAGGTTGGCGTAAATCGCGAACATGATCGCGGTGACGGTGAAGGCGACGCCGACTTCGACGCCGAGCATGGAGTGGGAGCGTGCCATCTCCGGGCTGTCGGTAAAGAGGAGTGGTGCGAGAACTCCGTAGTCGAGGAAGTTTTTCCCGAGGACCTGGGCCATGACCCCGAAGATCGCGTAGATGAAAATGCCGATGACCGCGAGGCGGACGTAGTTTTGTTCACTGAGACGACGGAGGGCGGCGTTCAGGTTTTCCGCGAGCGCAATGATGATGAAGCTTGCCCCGAGGATGACGCCTCCCTGAAAGCCACCTCCCGGACTGTGGTGCCCGTGCGCGACGACATAAAGGGCAAATAGTTGGATCACGGGCACGACGATGCGGACAGTCGTGCCGACGATGATGCGGCTATGGTCTCCGTTCGTGAAAGAACTTTCGACCGGCTCGCGGGCGACTTCCTCCTCCTTGTTCCCGACGACGCGAAGGATCGCGAAGATCGCCATCCCGGCCGCAAAGATCACGACGGTCTCGAACATCGTGTCATAACCGCGGTAGTCGGCGAGGACGGAGGTGACGAGGTTCGGCACCTTCGTGTCTTCGTAGCTCTTCTCGATATAATACAGCGAAACGCTCTCGCTACCGGGGACCCCGGCATTGGCGGGGGAATGCGGATCACCAAACGCGGGAAAGTCCGAGACCCCGTAGAGCAGGATGCTCCCGGTGATGGCGACGGCGATAGAGGCGAATACTTTGGAGAGCATTTGGAGAGTGTTAGTCCGAAGAGCGGCGGCGTGTGTTAAAGACCGTCGCGATGAGGAGAACGGTGCTGACGCCGGCGCCGACTGAGGCTTCGGTGAAGGCAACATCGACCGCGCCCATTTCCGCCCAGAGAAGGCAGATCAGGAAGCCGTAGATGCCGTAAATCATCGACGCGCTGAGGAGGTCCTTCACGTTCAGCGAGATTAGAGCCGCGACGACGAGGAAGACGAGAATGATGATGTCGAAAGCAAAAATCACGACGCGTCAGGGTTAAAATTTTTCACAATCATCGTTGAGGTGATTGGGGCGGTCGGGATGAATTTTCGGCTTCGTGCCGTCTTCCCATCCGGCGTCCATGAGCGCGTGCGTGCTCGTCGGGCTCGTGATGAGAATGAAGACCGAAATGCCAAGCAGTTTCAGGATCACAAGGAAGGTGAGCCAGTCGTGGCTGAAGCTCTCAAAATCGTGAAGCTGATAAATCGCAAAGCCGAGGATGACGAGCAAACTCGACAAAGTGTCCCCTTTTCCCGCCGCATGGGTCCGCGTGTAGAAGTCTGGGAAACGGATCAGTCCGACCGCGCCGCCGATGAAAAAGACGAGGCCCGCGAGGATGAAAATGACGCTGATGATGGTGACGATCATCCTTCCTCCTTCGGTGAATGATTGGCTCCGCCGAATCCGTCGCTGCGATCTTTGGTGCGGTGGAGGTAGCGGGCCGCAGCGAGCGAGCCGGTGAAATTCAGCAAGGCGTAGGCGAGCGCGAAATCGACGAACATTTCAACGCGGCCGAAAATCACGCCGATGATAACGAGGAGCACCGCTGTCTTCGTGCCGATGACGTTGACCGCGACGATTCGGTCGAGCGCAGTCGGACCCACGACGATGCGCCACATTGACGGAATCATGAAAAACAAGAGGGCGACGCCAGTCGCGATGGAAAACTGCTCGAAGGTCATGAGGTGGGCGCTTCAATAAGCTCGCGGGCGTCTTTTTCCGCAAAAATCCGTGCGATGCGGCGTTCCATTTCCCCATCGAGCCCCTCGGCGGCGATGTCGGAAATAGCGTGAATGTAGAGCGTATCCCCCATGATCTTGATCGTCACTGTGCCCGGCGTGAGGGTGATACTGTTGGCGAGGAGGTATTTTTCAAAGTCAGTCTTCAGCGCCGTCTCATAGCGGACGATGTGAGGCTGGAGCGACGACATCGGGCTGAAAGCGAGCCTGAGGAGGTGAAGGTTTGAAAGAACGACCTGCCAGAGAAGCCAGAGGCAATAACCTCCGAGACGCCATCCCTGACGGAGGCGCGCGAGGAGCGGGATCGTCCGATCCTCGAAAAGCAGGTCCGACGACATCCAGGTGATGATGCCACAGGAGATCACCCCGAGCGTGAGATGGAACGCATCGAAGAGACCGGAAATAATCATCCAGGTCACGAAGAGAAGTCCAAAGACCATTCCCCGGTAAAGGTTGCGTTTGATGTCAGGGCTGGCCATTCGTGTTGCGGTCCCGCGAGGGGGGGCTAATCCAAGCAAGGCTTGTGCCTAATGTCAATTTTCCTATCAGTGAATTCCGTGCTTTGTTATCCTTTGAAAAGGCATGAGGAAGGCAAACAGGGCAATTTCTTCGAAGATGATGGGGCTCAGTCTCGCGAGTCTTATGGTCAGCCATGCCGTCCTGGCTCAGGATGATGCGGAAAGAGTCCCTGCCCCGGCAGCCCCGGCCTCGCCTCCAACTGCTCCGATTCAGGCCAGTCCGGTGCCGACAGGACTGCCTGCGTTTGCGACTCAGGATGGCACACCGGCTCCGCCTGTCCCCATGGCGACGCCGGATATGGTGCCCGTTCCGGTCGCTTCACCCGTGGCTCCAGCGGTCAAGGCGAACGCGCCGATGGGGGCCTCAGTCTCATCCATGCAAAGCCGGGCCAAGGTGATCGAAAATATGAGACCCGAGAGGGTTCAGGTCTATCCGGAAGACCCCGACAGTGCCTGGTGGGAAATAAACCCCCATTATGCCTTCGACCGGGCGCAGCGGGAACAAAAGCCGCTCCTGCTCCTTTTCACGGGGGTTTGGAACAGTCAGGCGATGGCTTTGTCACAGGAGGTTTTCTCGACAAAGAGCTTTAACGAATACGTGAAAGAAAACCTCGTGATCTGCTATTTGCAATATGAGCGAAATTTTACAGACAATCCGGACTCTCTGAGGCGCATTAAAGAAAAGTTCAAGGTCCGCGGATACCCGAATGTGGTGCTGTTTAATCCAAATGGAGAGGTGGAGCAGGGCATCCGGGGCTATCGATCCGGCCGTCCCATTGATTATTTCAACCGCATGAGAGCCCTTTGTCAGCCTATTCTTGAATCAGTGGAGGCGCAGAAACAATCCCTTTCGGGGTATGGTTATCGCGACTGGTCCAACTATCTGGGAAAAGTGATTTTCGCGAAGTTTGTGGAGCACGACGGCGCTCAGGTGCGTCTGCAGGATGTTTCCGGCGAAAAATGGATCATCAAACTCAATGATCTTGCTCCTGACGATCAGCGCCTCGTCGAGTCTTTCCCTGCTAATCAGGACATGAAAGTCGATTTGCCTCCTGAGGAATAATCGCTCCTCCCTTTACCCCATTTTCCGACCATGCTTCGTATTCTTTCCCAACTTGCCACCCTTACGGCTCTTTCCGTCGTTTCCGCTTTTGCCTACCTCCTCATGATTAATGAAGAGGAGCGCTACGACATTTTTGATCTGATTAAAGGCAGGCCGCTTACTGCTGTAATCGGCGCAGAGAGTCCGATTATAGCGCAGTCCGGTGACGCCCAGCCCCTGCTTCGCGCCGTGCCGCTTGATCTGAACGCCACCGGTGTTTTGGAGGAAGTCAACGCCGCCCTCTCTGATCTCACGGATGCGGTCGTCTCCTCCGTCGTCAGTATTGACACGACCACGAATGTCAATGTGAGCCGCATTGTTCCCGCCGATCCGTTTGGGATGTTCGGGTATCGGCAGAATGAAAATTACAAGGCACCCGGCCTCGGTTCCGGCGTCATTGTCACCGAGCAGGGTCACATCGTGACGAATCACCACGTCGTCGCCGGGGTCGATGAAATCACGATCACGGTTCATGACGGAAGCCAATACAAAGCCGAGTGGGTCGGGAGTGATCCCAACGTCGATGTCGCCGTTCTCCAATTGAAAGCGCCTGAAGGGACCACGCTTCCAAAATTTCGCCCCCTCGGGTTCGCGGATTCGGACACTGTCAGGGTCGGCGAAATGGTGCTCGCGGTGGGAAATCCCTTCGGCCTCAATGAAACAGTGACCCGCGGCATTATCAGTGCGAAGCAGCGGGAGCTGAGCGATGGGTCCAACGAATATTTCCAGGTCGATGCGGTGATTAACCCCGGGAATTCAGGCGGCCCGCTTGTGAACATCCGAGGGGAAATCATCGGCATCAACGTCGCGATTTTCACCGGTCAGCAGGATGTCAGAGTTTGGCAGGGGATCGGTCTCGCGATCCCGGCGAATGAAGTCAAAGAAGTCTTCGAGGCGATTGTGTTGGGTCGTCCCCTTATCCGCGGTTACATGGGGATCGAGGTGGAAAATATTTCGAGAAACCTCGCGATTGCCCTCGGCTTAAAGAGCACTCAGGGCGCCCTCGTCACCAACGTGGTCAAGGGTTCCCCGGCCGAGGAAGCCGGGTTGAAGCCGGGTGATGTGATTCTTGATTTCGATGGGAAACCGACCAAAACCGCCGAAGACGCCCTCAATCGGATCCGCAGTAAAAAGGCGGGAGAAGCCGCTGTGATTACTCTCGTGCGGAAAGGTGAATCGCTTCAGACCTCCGTGCCGGTGATCGCCAAGTCCGACACGAACACCCTGAAGCTGCGCTCCGATATTTCCGCAAACGGGCAAAGTATCGCCGAAGCGCTCGGGATTACCGTGACTGACCTGACACCGCAACAACGCCTCGCTCTCGGTCTCAACGAAACCACGGCCGCAGTTCTGATCAGCGATGTCAAAGCAGGTTCGCAAGCTGAGCAGCGATTTCAGGCGGGTGATTTGATTCACAAGATCAATCAGGATTTCGTGACTGACACAACCACGTTTTACGACTTGTTAGGATCTCTGCCGCAGGACAAAACCACGGTGATGCTCCTGAGCCGTGACGGTCGTGCGATTCGCGCCCTTCTCAATCCGTGAGCCCAATTCAACAGGGTTGGGTCATCGACCTAAGAGGGTTAGGTCGGAGCTCCCCATGATCTCATGAGACGCCTCAGCCTCGAAGAGTTTCTGGAGGAAAGCGATGCCTTCGATAAAGCGGTGAGCCACTCCCCCGGCGTTGCGCGTTTCTGTTCCTCCGCCCTTTGGCAGAAGGCGGCGCTCGATTGTCTGCGTCCTCCCGGTCCTCGCGACGAGCATTTTATCGTCGAAGACGAAGGGAACTGGCTCCTCTTTGCGGAGCGGGAGGGAAACCGTATCTTCTTCCCTTTCGAAGCCGCCTGGATGTTCGGCTGCCCGATCATAGGGGATCCTCTCGCGGGAATGGCCCTCTTAAAATCAGCGGCTTCGGAATTTCTCTCCGGTCGCGTCGGTTTCTGCCTCGGTGGGATTCCCAAAGAGGCGACCCTGCATCGGTCCCTCCGGAGTCGGCAGAGCGAGTTTCTTCGATACGAAGAGTTCCCCGCGACTGATTGCATGATGATTGACCTGAGCGAAGGCTACGAGGCCTGGCTCGCGCGGCGGTCAAAGAAATTTCGCAAGTCGGTGCGCCAACTGCGAGTCGGCGACGGAGTCGAAATCGTCGATGTCTCAGCCGGAGAGCCGTCTTCCGTGTTCGACCGCCTTCTCGCGATCCAGGAGCAGACCTACAAGTGGGAGGACGGAACCGATATTTTTCTCGCCGATGACTGCCGCTCTTTCTACCGCCGCTTGCTTGGAGATCTGCACCGGTCTCGCGATTTACGGCTCCTCATCGCGCAGGAGGAGGGAAGGGATCTCGCTTATATTTTTGGGGGTGTCAGGGAGAAAACCTATCGCGGTTTTCAAATGGGTTACATCGAGGCGGAAAAAAAATCCGGCCTTGGAAATGCGCTGCAGCTCGCGAATCTTAGGGCAAGAGCGGCGGAGGGAATTATCACCTACGACCTCGGAATGCACGCCGAGTACAAAGAGCGCTGGGCGGATCGACGCGAAGAATTTGTGGGGGCGTTTCTGGTGTTGTGAGGGTTCGCGAAATGGATTCGAACCAAATAGGGTAGTGGCGAATTGGATTCGGCACCTTGAGACCTGCTTTGAATTCTCCTGAATTCAGCGACGCTGCCTCGCTTGTGCCACGTGCGTGCGTGCGTGTTCCGCCAGATTGACGCCGGAGCCGTAAAACCAAATTTTAACCCAGATGAAGACAACACTCGACCTCGCCGTGAAACGGGTAGGGCAGTTCGTGACCGTTGATCGAAAAATGGACTTCACCCTCGTCTCCGGTGGGGCGCGGTCGATTATAGTTTTTTGAGAATCGCCTCGGTCATGCGGAGGGCTTCGACGTTGGGTCGCACTTCGTGGACGCGATGGAGAGGGACTCCCAGTTCGCGGGCCTGTGAGGTGATCGCGACGGTGGGCCAGTTGCGGTCTTCGAGTTTCTCAGACCCGATCAGTTTTCCGATGAATGATTTCCGGGAAACGCCGAGAAGAATCGGTCGATCCGCCACCGTGAGTTGATCGAGATGTTTGAGGAGTTCGAGATTGTGCTCCAGGGTTTTCCCGAACCCTATGCCCGGATCGTAGACGATCGCTTCGGGGGCGACCCCGGCGGCGGTGAGGGTCGTGTGCATTTCTTCAAAGAAACCGCGGATCTCGGCGACGACGTTCCCGTAACTGGGGTCGGCCTGCATCGTCCGGGGCGTTCCCTGCATGTGCATGACCACGAGCCCGGCTCCGGTCGTGGCCGCGACATCGATCATGGCCGCGTCGCGGAATCCGGTGATGTCATTGATGATCGATGCTCCTGCGTTGATCGCGGCGCGTGCGACGCTTGCTTTGGAAGTGTCGATCGAAAGGCAGGCGTCGGGTGCCGCTTTTAAGATCGCTTCGATCACGGGGAGAACGCGGGCTTGCTCCTCTTCTGCGCTGACGTCGGCGGCTCCGGGTCGGGTCGATTCACCACCGATGTCGATGATGGCAGCTCCCTCGCTGAGCATGGCGAGCGCTGTCTCAAGAGCAGCATTGACGGAGTCAAATCGGCCGCCATCGGAGAAGGAATCCGGCGTGACGTTGAGAATCCCCATGATCTCGCCGCGAGAGGAGAGATCAAAATTGTGCTGAAGACAGCGCCAGTTCATGCCGTTGCTGCACAAGAGGAATATCGGCCCCTAGGCCAGGGCGGGCTCGCGGGGACGGGTGTCCTCGGCGTCGGGAGCGCTCATGTCGCGGTTGGGCTTCTGCGGCTCGAGGCCGAGTTTCTTGAGCAGGTTCAGATCTGCCTCGGACTGCGGGTTTCCAGTCGTGAGGAGTTTGTCGCCGTAGAAAATCGAGTTGGCTCCGGCGAAGAAACAAAGCGTCTGGAGTTCCTCGCTCATCTGCTTACGACCGGCGGAGAGGCGAACCTTCGCCGTCGGAATTGCGATGCGCGCGATCGCGATCATGCGGACGACCTCAAAGGAATCGACGCCCTGGGACTCGGCGAGAGGAGTGCCGGGGATGGGGACGAGAGAGTTAATCGGGACGCTCTCGGGCTGCGGATTGAAGTCGCTGAGGATTTCGAGCATTTTCAAACGATCATCGGTGGTTTCACCGAGGCCGAGGATGCCGCCGGAACAAACTGACATGCCGGCGTCCTGGACGTGACGCAGAGTGTTGAGGCGGTCCTGAAAGGTGTGGGTCGAGACGATGTTTTTGTAGTGCTCGGGGGAAGTGTCGATGTTGTGATTGTAAGCGGTGACGCCGGCTTTCTTCAGCTTTTGCGCTTCGACTTCCCCCAGCTCACCGAGGGTGGTGCAGACTTCCATGCCGAGTTCGGCGACGCTTTCGACGATTTCGAGGACCTGATCAAATCGCTTCGTGCCATCGCGAACGCCTTTCCAGGCCGCTCCCATGCAGAAGCGGGTCGAGCCGTTTTCACGGGCGTGGCGGGCACGCTCCATGATGTCGCATTTTTCCATGAGCCGCTCGGCACCGACTTCGGTCGTGTAACGGGCGGACTGCGCGCAGTAGGAGCAATCTTCGGAACAGCCGCCTGTCTTAATGCTCAGAAGCGTGCAGAGCTGGATTTCATTTTCCGGCCAATTTGCCTCATGCACTTTGCGGGAGCGCTGGATGAGGTCGAAAAAGGGAAGGTCGTAGAGATTTTTGAGTTCGTCGAACTGCATGAGATAGGACGGTGTCTAAGTGAACGTTTCGGTTAGAAGTGACCACGAAATGGTCGAATTTCACCTGATTGTTGCACAAAAAGTGATCGCGTTTGCCGTGGGGTAACGAAAGTCTGCCCCGACAAGGGTGCCGTCCTTTCAGGAATAGGGTTGCGAGCTCAACCCCTATCCGCTCGTCCAGCGACCGCCGGGGGACACGAAGGGGAGGGTGAGTTTCCAGCTCTCGGAATAGTCTGTTTTACCAATGGCGCCGATCATTTTGACGCCCGTGTATTTCCGGAATTCCTGGCAGAAAGCTTCGCCGCTGTGACAGCCCCAGCTCTTGCAATAGGCCCCGCGGGCGAAGGCCTTGCGATCCAGCTTTTTCAGATCGCTCTGGTGGAGAAAGGTTTTCGACGCGCCGAGGATGCGGTTGCTGTAGTCAAAGACGAAGCAGTATTTGTTCGAGTGGCCAAAGTACTCAAAGCCGGAGACTTTGACCTCGCGCCGATTCTGGCCGGTATTGATGTAGTTGAAGATTTCGTCGGTCTCATTGAACCAGACAAGTTTGATTCCGTATTTATCGCGAACGCTCTCGATGTGGGCAATCAACGGATCACCGTCCTCGGTCGCGCGGCGCTCATAGCCAGGGCGATAGACCATCCAGGTGATGTTCACTTTCTTATCCGTCGCCTTCTGAAGCTGCTCGATGCGAATGCGGGCAGTGCGGATGAAATTTCCCCACCAGCGGTCGTGGCGGTGAGCCTCGCGGCGGTAGTTTTCCCAATACATGAGGGCGGGGCCGCCGGAAAGGATGATGTATTCATCGTTCGGATCGAGTCCAGCCTGTGCCGAATCAGGGATCGCGACGAAGAAGAGCAGCACGAAGGCGGAGAGAAAAATCGATCGAAGCGTCATGGTCGAGGTGTCTTGATAATAATAGCACGAAGGACAAACGCAAGATACAGACGCTTTAGCGCCGGTTCTTTCAAAAAAGGATCAAATCAGCCGATTCGCAGCCAGTTCGTGAATCGGTCCCAGACGTTATGCACCATCGAAGCACGTTTGCGATCAGCTTCTTCCTGGCGCTTTTGCTCCTGCAGCGCGGCGTCGTAGGCGACGAGTCGCTGGTGATGGCTGTTAATGCGTCCCACAAACCAGCGCCAGGTGTCGCCGGGCATTCCATTTTCCATGAGAAAATGGGGGCAATTCTTGTTCGGGGTCGAGTATCCTGCCCTCGGCCAGTGATAGTGGGCACGGATGTTTTCGATCGGAATTTTATGATGATACATCAGGTTCGCGGCGAGTTTCGCGGTGCGCTCCATCGTTTGCGTCTGGCTGTTGCCGGTGTGCTCGCACATTTCGATGCCAATGGAGTAGCGGTTGCCGGGGCCGTCGAAGTCGGCGTGCTCGCCGCGCTCGTCCGTCGGGATGTGCTGAATCACGGTGTCATCCTGGACGGTGAAGTGCCAGCAGAGATAGCCGATCACACCTCCGCGGAGGGCACCCCGCTTCAGGGCTTTGGCGTGGGCAAAGGCGTCGCCGGTGTAGTTCTGCGTGCTGTGGATCGTGATATACTGCGGTGTCATTTCCCTGAAAATCCGGCGGCCGTAGCTGCCTTTCGGGATGAGATCGACCTTAATATTGAGAGCCTCGTGAGCCTGATCCGGATTCTCGGGAGTATTCATGACCGCCCCGAGTTCTTTCTCCCAAATCGAGCTTTTCCGACTGGTGCCGGTTGAGTTGGTGTTACACCCGGGCAGAACGAGGAGGATGCCGGTGACAACAACGATTGGGATAGTGATACGGAACATTTTCATCAAACCGAAGCATAAGGTGGAACGGATCAGAATTTACTCTCGCAGCTAAACTTTCGCAAATTTATTTAGCAAAAATTAAAAACTTATTAAATTTGATAATCAGGTATCAGGAGATCCCATGCCGCCGAAGGCCAGTTTTGACCGTGGAAAAGATCTAGCGTTCAAGGATTTCGACCTCATAGCCATCAGGATCAGTCACGAAGGCCATTTTCGATTTTTTGCCAGAGGGAAACGCCTCGCGCCAGTCGCCCGGCCAGACTTCAAGTCCTTTTTTCTCGATCTCATCGCAGTAGGCCATGATGTCCTCAACGCCGACGGCGGTGTGCATGAGATCTTCGGGAAATTTGACTTCGAAGTCCGGTGAGTAGCAAAGTTCGAGGAAATGGTCGTTTCCGTCGAGTTCGAGAAAGGCAAGCTGGTTGCCTGCCGGTGATTTGTCGGTGCGGCGGGTCAGGGTGAAGCCGAGGTTTTCGTAAAACTTGATCGTCGCTTCAAGGTCACTGACACGGATCCGGGTGTGGAGAAATTTGATCATGCAGGAATGGAATGCGCATCGCTCCGTTCTGCAAGTGGCGGAAACGATTCTGCCCTAAAATTCCGTGAAGAGTCCTGAAATGATCGGGTTCGCTGAGTCCCTGGCTTTTTTGATCCAGCCCGCTGCTTCGTCGCCGGAGATTTCGCCGGTCCGGATGAGGTGGGCAAGCTGAAGGGCGGACTCGACGTTTTTCAGTCCCGGCTCCGGTGTCGGAGTTTGGGCGAGAGAGCTGATCCACTCGTGAAGAACTTTGGCCCCCTCGGGATCGACGGTGCGGGCACCGATCATGGGCATGTGCCCGATTCCGGGAGTGACCGAGCGATAGTAGAGCACGGAACGATGCGGCGCGCCGGGGGCGATGATTTTCGGGTCGGTGATGCCGAATCCGCCTTTTTCGGGGTCGAGATCGATGGCATCCATTTCATTGAGAGCGACTTCGAGGTCAAGTTTCATCGTGACCGAGCCGCCACCGCGGTTCCGGTGACAATGAGCGCAGTTTGCGGAGAGCCAGGTCCGGGCACGGAGATCGAGTGGCGCGTCTTCGTTGGCGACTTCGGCAGAGGGTTGTTGCTGTGCGTTTTCGACAAAGCGATCATTGATCAGACCGAGTTGGAGAAACTCCTCAAGCTGCCCGCCCAGGTCCAGTTGGCCGGGATGAAATGCGAGCCGGAAGTCGGAGGCGATGTTGTGGCAGCGCGCGCATTCGGTCCGGCTGTGGAAGGTCCAGGGTTTGCCATCGATTTCCACGGTTTTGCCTTCGGCCCCGACAAGTTCGGCGTCGGTTTGTGCTTCGTTCCACGCGTAGCTGTAGCCCTGCCAGGCGCTCCCGTCATAGTGTAGGATTTGTGTTTCGAGGAGTCGCTTATCCCGGCTTAAATTTTTGGCGAGGACGGTGTCGGTCGGGATTTCCGCGAAAGGCCCGTTTTTGGCAATGATGGTGACTTTGTCAGGAATTCCGATCCAGCGTTCTGCGGTCGCTCCGTCGTGCCACATCGAACCCTTGATCTTGAATTTGTGGACGCCGTCAGCAGATTGCGGTTCGGTCAGGTTTTTGAAAAATCCAGCCTCGCTGAGTTTCGTCGGAAACTGCCCTGACCGATCTTCAATCGAATTTTCGACGAGTCGATAAAGGTGCTGGTGATCCGGCCAATCGAGAAAGATCACCTCACCGTCTGCGGCCTGGCCGAACGACACAATTTGCTTCCGGGTATCCGCGAGAAACTGTTTCCCTTTTACTTCACTGCCATCGAGTTGAAGTCCCCAGAGTTGTCCGGTAACGAAGTCTCCGTAGAGATATTGCCCCTTCAAGCCGGGGAGCCGGTCGCTCTTGTAGACATAGCCGCCAGTGATCGAGGCGAACTCGGTGTGCGGGTGCATCGCCGCCGCTGGCGAGATCGGGGAGGGGCCGGGGCTCTGATTCACTTTGATCGGCTGCACTGCTTCGACGATCGACCAACCGAAGTTCGACCCCCGCTCGACACGGTAGATCATTTCCCACAGCTCCCAGCCAACATCGCCGACCCAGAGATCGCCGGTGTCTGGATGAAAGCAGAGTTTCCACGGATTTCGCAAGCCATAGGCCCAGACTTCGGGGCGGGCGTTCGGGACTTCGAGGAAAGGATTGTCCGTCGGAATAGCGTAGGTTTTTCCTTCATCCCGCTTATCGACGTCGATGCGGAGAACACTGGAGAGGAGGTCGGAAATATCCTGGCCTGTGTTCAGCGGATCGGGCGGGGAGGGGACTTCCGAGTCGCCGGCGAGGATGTAAAGCATCCCGTCCGGACCGAAGCCGAGGTGGCCGCCATTGTGACCGCCCGAGCGAAAGGTGAGGAGGATTTCCTCGGTCGCGGGATCAAGCGCGAAGCGATCTTCGAAGGTGCGGAAACGCGAGATGCGGGTGCCGTCATCTTCCGGTTTTTCAGTCGTGCGGTAAAAGACGAAGACCTCACGATTGGTTTCAAAGTCAGGGTGAAAGCAGAGGCTGAAGCTCGACTCGAAAGGCTCGTGCGAGGCACCAAAATCAGCGAAGAGTTGCTTCTCCGGTTCTGCTTGTGTCAGGTCGTCGGGAAGGATCCAGATTTTTCCTTTTTGCTCGGTGATGAGAATCGAATTTCGCGAAGGTAGGTGGGCGATGTCGCAACCTTTCTGAAACGTGAGATGCGGCCAGACGACTTCGCTGGCGTAAGGTTTCGGTGGTTCCGGAGAGCCTTTGATTTTCGACGTGATCCATGCCTCTGCCGCTTCGCCGAACCGGGGAAGGCTAAGGAGAAGGAAGACGCCGAGGCATCTCGTGAACCGGGGGACGAAAGACATTCGAGGAAGATAGGCGGAAATAGCGGCAATGGCGATACGGGAAATAGACCCGGTTGCGACGCTTATCTCTTTCCGTAAAACTCGTAGACCTTCCCGGCGAGAGTGAGTTTGGAGTCATCGTCTTCTACTGTTGCGGCGAGCGCGAGAGCTTCGAGCGTATTTCCGACATCGACGTCCTTTTCGCGATTGAGAAAACTTTCCCCGCCGGGGCGGACCCGGGTATTGCCTTCCATTGAGATTTCCCCCGATTCCGCAATGCGGCGGCACTGCCAGTCGATGGCGCGCAGCGCGGACGTGCGCAAGCTTGCGGAATCGGTGAGAAGGGCGAGTCGAATGGCAATCGCGGCGGCAACACCGTTGTAGCTGGTGTCGGTGCCCCCGCCTTCGATGAAATAGCCGTCCTCATGAATCTGTGCTGTCGCGAGGTCGAGGAAGCGCTCGCCCATCTCGATGGATTCAGGGGAGTCCACGAGCTTCCCGCAGGAAATGAGAGCCGCAGCGTTAAAAAGGAGACGATTGGGAGCGAGCCGGTCAGCGGTTTTGAGCCGTTCCTCTTCCCCGCGAAGTCTCTCCAGCGTGGCCGGGAGCTGAGATTTGATCGCCTCGCACCGTTCGCGAAGCCCTTGCAAATCGGCGCTTTCGCGAACCCAGGTGGAGGTCTCGAGTGCGTAGAGGCCGGTCCCGGCCGAAGAGAGAAAGAAGGCGATGCCGCTCGCGAGGTCGGTCGGCCCGGGGCTTCCTTGCGAGGCGAGTTTCTCCGGTATCGCGAGGGCGAAAGTCCCGTCGCTGTTTTGACGGGCGAAGGCGTATTCCAGGGCCTTCACGAACTGATCGAGCACGGCTGGATCCTGTGTCGCGATCGCGTGGGAGGCGAGATGATGAACTCCCATCTGAAATCGAACATGGAAGTAGGCTTTTCTATTTCTCCCCATCGCTCCCGATGCATCCGGAAGATGGTGCTTCGCGAGGACGAGCGTTATTTCAGTCGGCAACCGGGCAATCGTGTCTTCGTAGGAGATCGCTTCCTCGCCATGTAAGGTCGAGAACGCGAGGATCGGGGCAAGGGCGCATGCGGCTTTGTGCATTAGTAATTGGAACGGACAGTGGATGATGAATGATAGTGGATTAATCCACGGGTTTTGGGTATCCGCATTTCCGCAATTGCGAAACAGGAAGCGGCCGTAGAAGAAAAAAGTATATTTCGTTGGTAACCGGCGACACAGAGTGGCTTACTCACTATTGATTATGAGTTCCACCGGATCGCAAAGCACTACAGGTTGGGAACCGCCTTCTCCGGAGTCGCTGCAGGAAATGCTCCCGCAGTTTTCCATTGATTCTATTCTCGGGAGAGGCGGGATGGGAGCAGTCTATCGGGGACGTCAAATCAATCTGGATCGTGAAGTCGCGATTAAACTGTTGCCGGAGCAATTGACCGATGATGACGAAATGAATTTCGCGGCGCGGTTTCTTCAGGAAGCGCGTGCCATGGCGAGGCTGGATCACCCCGCGATTATTTCGGTTTATGATTTCGGGGAGACCTCCGGAGGACAATTGTATTTCGTGATGGAGTTCGTGGATGGGATGGATATCCATCAGTATCTGGCGCTTCATGAAGGACGCATTCCTCCGGAGTCGGCTTTGTCGATTACGGCGCATGTCCTGGATGCGCTGGACTACGCGCATCGCGAGGGAATCGTGCACCGGGACATCAAACCGGCGAATATTATGCTCGACCTAAACGGAAGGGTTAAAATTGCCGACTTCGGCTTGGCGAAATCCCTTTCCGCCGATTCAGACGAGTCCATGCCCGCGTTGACGATGACCAATGTGGCGGTGGGCACACCTGACTTCGTCGCCCCGGAAGCGCTGGAGTCGGACGCTGTTCCCGACCACCGGGCGGATCTTTATGCGGTCGGGGTCATGCTCTACCAAATGCTGACCGGGAAACTCCCCCGCGGTCAGTTCAAAATGCCGTCAGAGATTTTTGCCGACATCGATCCACGCTTCGACGAACTCGTCTGTCAGGCGATGCAGGCCGATCCCGAGGACCGCTATCGAAGCGCGGTGGCGATGCGAAGCGATCTTGACCTTGTCTTAAGTCAGCCGATGAGGCGGGTCGAAAGAGGCGACCCGACCGGGACCGTTGAGGCAGCCGTACCGGTCACGACCTCAGTTCGTCGCGGGAGGAAGCCAGTCACTTCGGCAGACCCACGCAAAAAGCGGAAACCCTTTCTCATTCCTGCTCTTGCCGGCGGTTTCTTGTTGATCCTCGGTGCGATTGTTTTCCTGGCACGGCCCGCCGAAGAGCCTCCGCTGCCCCTTTCTTCGCCGCCGCAACCTGTCGATTTCGCCCCGGTTTCAGACGCCAACCCGTCGGCAAAAACACCGTCGAAGCCGCCGATTGAAGTCGCGAAGACAACTCCTCTCGCAGACGAACCGGTTCCTGAGCCGGACATGAAAACAACGGCAATCGCAAAAACGGAGGAGCGGCCCGCTCCGCTTCCTGAGCCCAAAATTAAAACCGAAGCCAAACCCGTGATGGTCGAAGAGCTGCCCGACCCTGAATCGGAAGACCCGCTCCTGTTGCTTCCTCAGTTTGGGCAGCGTCTCAACGGCTACCTTAATGCCCGGGACAGCCAACTTCTTGCTCTCGCCACTCAATACGAGAAAGGTGTCGATAGCAGACTGGATCAGGCGGCCGCGCGGGGAAATCTCAATTCCGTGCGAGAGTTTCGTAACGAGAAGACCCGGATCGCAGAACTCAGAGACCGATTGGCGGCGGGAACCTCTCTGGATCCGGTTTCGCGGCTCAAGATATCCGCAACCCTTCCACCCCTGGAGGAGGAGACTCCGGAAACGCTGATGACATTGCGCGGGGTATGGTATTCTGAGAGGGAGAGCATTGAAAGTGACCTCGGGGAGAAGCTGCAACTCTCGCTCTCGAACCTCGTCGCAGAACTTACCCGTGAGAGGAAGTTCGAAAAGGCGGAACTCGTCGAAACTTTTCGTCTGGCCCATACTTCGGCCCGGTCGCAGGCCGAAGCCACACCGCAAGCGCCTCCGGTAGATGAAGTCGCAAAATCTGTGGTTGGGATGACGCCTGACGAAATCAATCTTCGCGATCTCCCCCGGGGTAGAGTGATAGCATATGGCAAAGGAGGACGTGGAGAGGATATTTCCGTCAGCGATCGTGGTCTTCTCGAAGAATTTGAGTCCTACAACGATATTGTTCGCGTTGATCGGGCACCCCACTGGCCCCACGCCCTTCGAGCGAACGGGGAGATGCTTGGGTTTCTGAAACCGGAGGCAGCGCAAAACAAGGACATCGTGGATTTTTCACTTGGGTACTTCTGCGCCCTTTTCCTTCACAAGGATGGGACTGTTTCGATAGCGAGCGAGCATGCAGGGAATCTTCCTTCGCATGTGGATCTCGGTTCAATCACCGACGCTATTTCAGTGGCCTCAAATGGCAATTCTGCGGTGGTATTGCATCGCGACGGGAGAATTACCGCATGGTCGAAAGATTCCGGACCCGGAAATTTCGAAGCGCCGCCCAACCGTCTGCTCCGGCTTTTCTCTTCCGCCGACGTCCTGTTTGGTCAGGATGAGACGGGTGAGTTTCATTCCATTGCCCCGGGCCCCGGACATCAATGGGTCAAGGAGCTGAATAATCGTGTTCGCAATATCAAATCCGTCGCGACCGACCCTTCCGCGCGTCATATTCTTGCCCTCGACAGTGATGGAAAAGTACTTTCTATCGCCGGCGCTTATGGAGTTCCCGGGAATCTGGAGGAGGTTCAAAAAATCTTCGTCGGAGAGTACATGAGTATCGCTCAACAAGTGGATGGCCAATGGCGGGCGTGGGGGCCCGCTTCTGCTTTCCCGGTGATCGAGCGAATTGAGGAACTCGAACCGGACGTGGTTGATGTGTCGGCCAATGTTTTCGGCCCGGACGGTCCCGCCTGCGTCATTTGGATTAAAGACTGAAGCACCCGGGAAGGGGCATGCCTCAGAGGTCCCGCATTTCTTCGTGATTTTTGCTGTGATGCACATCGAGCGGGATGACATCATTCAGAACCTCCAAGATGAAACCAATTGTTCAAATTTCCCTCGACCTGACTGACATTGACGAAGCGCTCGAAACGGCCGCCCTCGCAATGCGGGCGGGAGTTGACTGGCTCGAGGCAGGCACGCCGCTCATCCTCGCTGAGGGCCTGCACGGAGTTCGGGCGCTTCGTGAGGCCTTCCCGGAAACCCCCATCATAGCCGACTTGAAAACGATGGATGGTGGCTATCTCGAGGCGGAAATGATGGCCAAAGCCGGTGCCACTCATGTCGTCGTCATGGCCCGTGCTCACCCCGAAACGATCAAATGCGTCGTCCGGGCCGGTGCTGATTTCGGGGCGAAAGTCATGGGTGACAATCTCGGCTGCCCCGACATGATCGCCGGGGCAAAAGAGCTGGAAGAGCTCGGCTGCGATTACGTCATTCACCACATCGGGTATGATGAGAGGCGTGGCATCGCCGCCGCCGGTCATCGAATGCCGAACCCGCTCGACCAGCTCAGGGAAGTCGTCGCTTCCGTTAGGGTGCCGGTCCAGGCCGTGGGCGGTCTCACTCTGGAACAGGCGATTCAATGCCCGCAGTATGGTGCTCCCCTTGTTGTGCTTGGGGCGCCGTTGACGATTGATGCGGATTCTTTCAAGACAGCCGGGGGTGACCTTGAGGCTTCACTTCGCCTTATTTGTGATACGATCCATTCTCAGGATGTCCCTGCTTTCTCATGAGTTCCCCCGCCGTCATCAACTTTGCTCCCGAAAAGGGATCCGTCGAAATCCGTGAAATTGACCGTCCCGAAATTGGTCGAGCCGATGTCCTGATCGAAGTCGCTAACGTGGGCGTCTGCGGCAGTGATCTCCACCAGTGGACCGCTGATCATTCCTGGCCGGTGAACTACCCGGTCGTGCTCGGACATGAATTCGGGGGGCGTATCGTCGAAGTTGGCAGTGAGGTCGAGGGATGGAACGAGGGCGACCGCGTCGTTTCGGAAACGGCCGCAGTCATTAGCGAGAATAATCCAATGACGCGACGGGGACTCTACAATCTCGACCCGACTCGGAAAGGTTTTGGTTATGGAGTGAACGGCGCGATGACCAAATACGTGAGCGTTCCGTCGCGGATTCTTCACCCCATTCCGGATTCGTTGCCGTTTGAACAAGCCTGTCTCACGGAACCCTGTTGCGTCGCCTACAGTGCGGTGGTGAAAAATGCGAAGATCGAACCGGGTGATCGTGTCGTCGTGTTAGGGCCCGGGACGATCGGGATTCTTTGCGCGGCCATGGCCCAGTTGTGTGGCGCCGAAGTGGCCATCGTCGGACTCGAGCAGGACGCACCGCGGCTTGAGATTGCAAGATTGTATGGGTGCGAAGTCATCATCGGCGATGCCACGGCCTGGACGAAAGAGCGGGATGGCCTCGGTTGCGATGGCGTCATCGATGCAGCAGGGGCGAGCGCCACCCTGAAGATCGCCCTCGATCTGGTGAGGCCCGCCGGCTGGATCAGCAAAGTTGGATGGGGACCTCAACCGCTGAACTTCAGTCTCGATCCGCTCGTTCAGAAAAACGTGACCTTGCAGGGAAGCTTCAGCCACAACTGGCCGATCTGGGAGCGGGTCATTGCCTTGCTCGCAAGCGGAAAGCTCGACGTCCGTCCCATCATCGGAGGTGTCTGGCCGATCACCGAGTGGCAGGAAGCGTTTGAATTGATGCACTCGGGTAAAGTTGTGAAGAGTGTCCTGAAGCCTGTGTGAGGATCGGGGCCGGGGAGCGGACCCCGATGCCATTGCGGCAATCGCGTCTTCGGATTCCCTGCCGGGTTCATGCTTACTTTGTCCCGCCGGAATGTCGGAGACGAAAAGAGCCGGAGCCATCTAGATTTCGAACACGAAGCTCGCTTTACCTTGTGCTTCCTCGTTGAGTTTCGCGCAAACGACCTTGCACATCTCGAAGATGCCCTCGTCGGCAATCGAGTAGAAAACCTGATTTCCCTTTTTGTCACGACGGATGAAGCCGGTCTCGGCGAGAACTTGCAGTTGCTTGGAAACATTTCCCTGGGAGCCGCCGACACGCTCAACCAGTTCGCCAACACCGCAGGGGCCCGATTTCAGCTCCTGCAAAATCGCCAGTCTCGTCGCATCGGAAAAGGCATGAAATACTTTCGCGACCCGCTCTAATCCCGCCCGATCTAATTTTTGTTTGTTTCCCATTAAAATTTTCGGTTGCTACTTTTTAAATATTTGTATATTGGAATATACGAACAATAAAGAGAGGTTCAACGAGCTTGTCTGAATTTTTTATCAAACCAATCAACGAAAAGATATTGAACCATGAGTGCAAACGAAAAGACTCCCTCGTCTAAAAGGTCTGAATTTTCTCTCAGTCGCAAAAAATGGAGTCCTTACGCCGTTGGCGTGGGGATTGGCGTCCTGAGTTGGCTCGTGTTTCTGGTCGTCAACAAGCCCCTTGGAATGTCGACCGAGATTTCTAAGCTCTCCGGATGGGTTGCCGGAATTTTCATGGGAGAGGAGGCGATGACTCAGAATTCCTACTGGGCTGAAAAGACTCCGGCCTTCGGCTACAGCACGGTCTTCCTCATCTTCACGGCGGTTGGGTCTTTCCTTAGCGCTAAGTTATCGGGCGACCTCTTCGCAGAGAAGGTTCCCGCGCTCTGGGAAAAATATCAGGGTTCCAGCGTCGCGAAGCGGATGATCGCGGCTTTCACCGGAGGGGTTCTCCTGCTCTTCGGCGCACGCATGGCGGGCGGCTGCACGAGTGGCCACGGCATCAGTGGAACGATGCAGCTCGGCCTCTCGAGCTGGTTGTTTTTTCCGGTGATGTTCGTCACGGGAATTGTCACCGCGAAGTTTTTATTCAGAAGTAAAGCGGTTTGAACTACATCCGAACCCTCTCTTAAGAACTCAGTCTCTACCTTATTTTCATGAACCTACCCATTGCAAAAGACTCAACCACAGGCCTGATCCTCTCAGCGTTGTTTGGCCTCATTTTCGGCATCCTTTTAAACAAAGGACGTGTCACCCAGTATGATGTGATCGTGAATCTCTTTCGGCTGAAAGATTTCACGGTGATGAAAATCATGCTCACGGCCATCATCGTGGGTGGGCTTGGCGTCTCTGCGATGATGGGGATGGGTTGGATCGAGGCCTATCAGATCAAGGCGGCGAATCTTCTCGCGGTCGCGCTCGGGAGCGCGATTTTCGGAGTCGGCATGGCCTTGCTGGGATATTGCCCGGGCACGGGGGTCGCGGCGATGGCCGCAGGGCGACTTCACGCGGCGGTGGGCTTTTTCGGGATGATCGTTGGCGGAATCGTTTATGCATTCAGCCACGGGTGGCTCAAAGAAAATATCCTCAGCGTTGCCGCGATGGGGAAAGTCAGGCTTCCCGATGTAACGGGGATTCCCGCCATGGCGTGGTGGGTGATTTTGATTCTCATCGCCGGCGGTGCTTTCTATTTGCTGGAGAGGAAATTTCAGCCCGCAGGGGACGAGGCCTAATTTGACCCTGCTCCCTGAGAGCCCGGCGATTTACCCTGACGAAAATATAATCCACTGAAATGAAGACGCCTCTTTTTCTATTCATCGCCCTCATGATCGGATCTTCCCCTATGGCCGTCCCCGCGCAGGGTCAGGGGAAAGGCGGTAAAGGTCAGGGGGGAATGCCGGAAGAAATGCGCGAAGTTATTCACGGGCTTTTTGAAGGGCACGAAACGATCCGGCGCGAGGTGAAGATGACGGACACGGGTTATCGAGCCACGACCACCTCGACCGATCCTGTGGTGGCTACCCATTTGCAAACCCACGTGAAGCAGATGAAAGCGCGCCTCGAACGCGGTCTCAGGGTTCGCCGCTGGGACCCTGCCTTCGAAGAGTTTGTGAAACACTATGACGAGATCGAAATTGAGATTACCCCGGTCGAAGGCGGGATCTCAGTTGTGGCCGCGGGCAGGAATGACGAGGCGCGAAGGGTGGCGCAAAACCACGCGGGGATCATCACTCAATTCGTTGAACAGGGATGGAGCGAGCATGACAAGACTCATGCTGCTGTCATGTCAGGGAAGAGCGGTCCCGATGCGGCGGACAATAAGAAGGAACCCGAATCAAACGCGGAAAACAATCACGACTCCCTGCCACTTTCGGCAGAGCAAAGAAAGAAGTGTCTCGAGCTCGGCGAAAAAGCCTCCTCTGCGCTCATGAATAATCTGGGCACTCAGCTCAAAGCAGCTCTCGCCGGGGGCGATCTCATCGCAGCGGTCTCAGTTTGCACGGCCGCGGCGCAGCCGATCACCGCGGCTGTGAGCGGGGACTTTGCAGGGATTACGGTGACAAGGACATCTCTAAAAACACGCAACGCGGAAACCAATCGGCCTGATGCCACAGATCGCGACGTCCTCGAGAAATGGGCGCACATCGCCGGGGATTCCCGGGAAATTGAGCCCGTCATCGTCCCGCGGCACGAGAACGAAGTCCGTTACTATCGGCCAATATTCATTCAGGAAGCCTGCTTAAAGTGTCATGGTCCCACTGAATCCATGGATGGAACTCTGCGTCGCTTTCTCGCCAGGACTTACCCGGAGGATCAGGCGCTCGGTTATGAAGTGGGTGATCTACGCGGCGCGTTTCGCGTCGAGATTGAGCTGAGCGAACTGCTGAAGACAGCGGAGTGATCTACCCCGCGGGGGCGTGTCGGGGGCGAACCAGCCCGGCGCAATTCCACGCGAAATGTTTTCGTGAAGTCAGGTCTGATTCGATAGAGTGGTACGCTAATGAAGTTCGCCGCCGCTGTCTTTTTCTCCCTCCTTGCGACCTTGAGTCTCTCTGTTGAGATTCCGGCAAAGCCGAATATCCTTTTCATCCTTGCCGACGATCTCGGCTACGGGGACCTCGGTTGCTACGGCTGTGATGACATCAAAACGCCTCATCTCGATCAACTCGCGGCGGAGGGTTTAAAATTCACGGACTTCTATGCCAATGCTGCCGTCTGCACCCCGACGCGGGCTGCGTTTCTGACCGGGCGCTATCAGCAGCGGATTGGCTTGGATAATGCGCTCTACTATCAGGAAACGGGGCGCGGTTTGCCGGAGGACGGGGAGACGATTGCGGATGCGCTCGCTGGTGCCGGCTATCGCACGGGCCTCTCGGGGAAATGGCATCTCGGCTATGACTTCGAGCGCCAGCCATTACAGCAGGGTTTCGAACATTTTTTCGGACTACTCGGCGGGAATCACCACTACTTCGAGCACATGGATCGCATCGGGGTTCATGATCTTTGGTTAGGAAATAAGCCGGTCGAGCGCGAAGGTTACTCGACCGATCTCATCACTGAAGACGCAATCCGGTTTATAGAGAAAGAGGATGATCGACCTTTCTTTCTGTTTCTTTCTCATCCCGCGCCGCATTTTCCCTGGCAGGGGCCGGAGGATATTGACAAAGAGGTGCAGCCGAAAAATAAGTCATGGCAGCTTGGTGACCGTGAAACCTACGCTGCGATGGTCGAGCGAATGGATGAAGGGATCGGAGCAGTTCTCGCGAAACTTGATGAGTTGGGAATGCGCGAAAACACCCTCGTTATCTTTACCTCTGACAATGGCGGGCACACCTACTCGCGAAACGATCCAATGCGGGACTACAAAGCGACGATATGGGAGGGTGGCACGAGAGTGCCCTGTCTTGTGCGTTGGCCGTCAGTGATTCCCGCCGGGGCAGTTACCTCACAGGTCGGGATTACGATGGATTGGACCGCGACGTTTCGACGCCTTGCCGGATTGAGCGCCGATCCCGCCGGTGAGGACGGGATCGATTTGAGTGGAATCCTCACTCAGCCAAGACACGAGGTGGAGCGGACCCTGTTCTGGAGGCGGAAGAAAGGAGCGGTGCGAAAAAATCTGGAAGAGGGCCTTTCAGTCCGGAGGGGAAAATGGAAACTTGTTGAGCAGGCGAGCGGGGAACGCCTTCTTTTTGATCTCGAGAATGATGTCAGCGAGTCAGATAATTTGCTGGAGCAGTATCCAGAGGTCGTTGAAGAATTGAGTGAGGCACTCGTCGCCTGGGAAGCGGACCTGAAAATCTGAAGCTCTATGAGACTGAAAGACAAATCCATCATCGTCACCGGCAGTTGCACCGGGATCGGGAAAGCGATTGCGAAGCGCTGTGCCAGCGAGGGCGCGCGGGTCGTCATTCATGGACTGGAGCGCGACTGGGGGGAGTCTCTCGTTGCGGAGATTGGCCCTGACCGCGCCACTCTTTTGATCGAAGACCTCGCGCACCCCGACTGCGCCGGAAACCTCGTCGATCTCGCGGTGAACTCATTCGGCAAACTCGACGCCGTCGTGAACAATGCCGCCATTGTCGCCTCCGGAGACATCCACACGACCGACCTGATTGAGTTTCGCCGGATCCTCGAGATCAACACTCTGGCCCCTTATCGGCTGATTCAGGCGGCGCTTCCTGACCTCACTGAGACCAGTGGCAATGTCCTTAACATAGGCAGCGTTAATGCATGGTGCGGCGAGCCAAACCTCATGGCTTACTCAGTTTCAAAAGGGGCTCTCATGACCCTGACACGGAATCTCGGAGACACCCTCATGCGGGAAAACGGTGTGAGGGTAAATCAGATTAATCCCGGCTGGGTCTTGACTGAAAACGAAGCCCTCCGGAAAAAAGAGCATGGTTTGAAAGAGGACTGGGATGCTGATCTGCCGAAAATGTTCGCCCCCGCCGGGCGGATTTTAAAGCCGGAAGAAATCGCCGCTGCCGCGATCTACTGGCTCGCTGATGAATGCGGTCCGGTCAGCGGACAGGTCGTCGATCTCGAGCAGCACCCTTTCATCGGGCGGAATCCGCCAAAGGACGACAAGACGATTCACGGCGTTTAGGAGGCGGTGATCGCGATAGCGGAGTAACGAATTCCGCGTGAGCGGATATCCAGTTTTGCGTCCATCTCACGACACCGATATGCGTTATTTGCTCCAACGTGACTCATCCCTTTTATTAATCCCATGATTACCCGCAGAAAATCTCTCCAAACGATGGCCACCGGCGTTGGTGCGGCGTTTGGCTCTTCCCTCTTTCCTGACCTCAGTCAGGCCGCATCGGCTTCTTCCGGCGGTCCGAAGCGGGTCATCTTTTTCATGCAGAATCAGGGATTCGAACCGGCGACCTGCATCCCGGCGGGAATGGTGAACAGCGGCTCGCTCGCGAACGCCAAGTTGCCCGAGCCGATAGAGGCGCTGGAGCCTTTCAAGGATCGCCTCCACATCATCAGTGGTTTGCACGGCATTCACACGAGCCCTTCGCACAGCGCGTTTTTCGGCGCTCTCGGTGGTTATCGTGGCAGCGACGGAGTCGCGCCGAGCGGCCCGACGATTGATTTTGAATTGAGCAAGGTGCTTCCTGAAACACTTCTTCCGCATCTTTGCATCGGGATGGATTCTATCGAGAACATGAAGGCCAAGCCGACGGTCGCAAACCTGTCTGCGCGCGGGGCAGGGCAGCCTATTTTCATGCATTCGAATCCGAATCACCTTTATCAGATGCTCTACGGCGGTATCTCCAGCGGTGATATTCGAAATCATCATGAGGCGCGTTCCGGCATGCTTGACCGCATTGAGCAGATGGCCTCCGCTGAGGGCAAAGGTCTCCCGGACGCTGATCAAAATCGATATGGTGAATTTGTTCAGGGCTTCAACGACATGAACGGACTTCGTGAGCGTCTCGGTGGCGTTTCTGATCACCTCCGGAATTTTGCGCCTGAGGTGGACGACCGTTATACGAATCCTGAGTTCGAGACTGATTGGCACGACGCACTCCTTGATATCGGCGTTTCGGCGTTGAAATCGGGCATCACGAGTGTCCTCACGATCGGCTCAGGCCGTGGCGAAATCTTCGGTGCCTGGAAAGGTCTCGGCGTCGAGCAACAGGGCCACAATCTCGGGCACATGCCACAAGCGGATAATCCGATCTGGGTCAAAATCCGCCAATACAACAGCCGCATGCTCGTGAAGCTGATGGAAGAATTGGAAAGCGTTCCTGAAGGTAGCGGCACGATGATGGACAACACGCTCATCGTTTACACGAGCAACAACGCCGACAAGCAGCACACGAACGGTGCGAACTGGCCGGTGATGCTTCTCGGAAATTGCAATGGTGCTTTCAAGACTGGTTGTTTCACGCAGATGGAGGGCAAGCGTCCGATTAACGCGCTCTATGCTTCCATTCTGAAGACTGCCGGTGTGAATGTAGACCGCTTCAACATGTCCGAGCAAATGGCTGCCAAGTATGATTCCGGCAGCGGTCCGCTCAAAGAAATTCTGGTATGATCCGGATCACCCTTACCCTCGCGGTGGCGGCTTTCGTCGTCCTCGGCGCAAGCTCACGTGCTGAAGAGGTCTACACACCCGGCGAACCGGTTCACGGAGACTTCAAGGACATTGCGCAGGTCTATCTCGATAAGCACTGTATCGAATGTCACGACGACATCACGGCCGAGGCGGACCTCAACCTTCTCGATCTTGGCCCGGTCGATGAGACCAATGCGGCGGTCTGGAAATCTCTCTGGGCGCAGGTCGCGCTGCAGGAAATGCCCCCTAAGAAGCAGGAGCAGCCGGAGGTGATTGAAAGGCTTCAGTTCACTGACTGGATCGTAGGAGAATTGGAAAGCGTGATGGAGGATAAAGGTGGCTTCACGGCTCACCTCGACCCTAACAAAGGCAACTTCATCGATCACGATCTCCTTTTCGGTCCGCTCCCTGACGGCATCAAGCTGGTCCCGACTGCTTCGCCGACGCGCATCTGGCGGGTCACGCCGCAGGAGCACATTACTCGTTTGAATGAGTTGATCAACAACGAGCCGGAATTTGATCCGGAAAAGCCGGGGCTTCGAACTCGCGGGGATGTTGTCCCGACCAATCACGGTGGCGAGTTAAAACTCTACTTCGGCACGGATCGGATCATTCGCTGGGAAGGCGGAACTGTCGCCTATGCCACAGCGGTGAAGAGTGTGCCTGTGGTTCTCTCGTCATCCCGGAAGCACGGGTTCGAAAACTACCCTGATTTCTACACCGTCAACAGTGCTGAGGCGACGCAGATCCTCGACAAGGCGGAGAACATTCTGCGCTACATGGCCTACGGTCCGATGAGCATCGTCGGGATGCCGGAACAGATTACAGATGACCCTAAAACCTACGACAAGGTAAAGCCTCCCGGTGATCTTCGTGGTCTGCCCACTGCGATCGTCTACAGCACCAAAATTGCCCGTCCCCTTACTCCTGTCTACGAGTTGATGAAGGAAGATTCCGAGGTCACCGACGAGCTTCTTCGCGATGCCGTGGACTACCTCTTCGAGTCGCTCACTTTCCGCCCGCCGACGAAAAAGGAATCGAGGGACTACGTGACGATGGTCAAAGATTCCATCGCTAAAGTAGGGAAAGAAGATGGTGTCTTCATGGGCCTCTCCGCTATTTTTCTCGACCGGGATGCCTTGTTCCGTCCGGAGCTCGCGGAAGCGGGGAAAGCTGACAAACACGGTCGCGTCATGTTACAGGACTGGGAGCTGGGACTCGCTGTAAACCATGCGCTTCGCTACATCAAGCCCGATGAAACGCTCCGGAAAGCGATTGCTGAGGGTCGTATGCGAACAAGGGAAGACGTCGAGCGCGAAGTCACCCGCATGCTCGCCGACGACACCATTCGCAAGCCACGCATCCTGCGTTTTTTCCGCGACTACTTTGATCACGATTTGGCGGGTTACATTTGCAAAGACACGGCAGCCCTTGCGAGAACTGGTGCCGCGAGTGGAGCCGGGTATCACAAAGCCATGTTCGAAGCGACGGCGAGTACGGATCGTCTTATCGAGATGATTCTTGAGGAAGACAAAGAGGTCTTCAAGGAACTCCTGACGACCCAAAAAGTCGTGGCAACGGAAGCTGATAATACCTTCTTTGGCCGGGAGCGGATTCCCGAAGAGATCGCCGTGGCGAAAGAAGCGAAGAAAATTGCAGACGAGGAAAGGGCGGCAAAATTTGATGCTGAGATCGAGGTTGTAGAGACAGAGGTGGCAGAGTTGAGCCTAAAACTGAAGGACAAGGCTCTGGAAGAAAAGACCAGGAAAGACCTCGAGAAAGAAAAGAAGGATCTGATAGCGAAGAAGCAACGCATCGAGAGGGATAAAAAGAGGAACCGCGACAACACGAACGTCATCGTGGAGCTGGCGAATCTTACAGGTCCGGATGAATACGCCCGCGTCGGCCGCCGTTCTTTCGGGACTGGCTCCCTGAAGCCGGAGCGAATTCTTGCGACGATGCCCGAAGGTCAGCGCCTCGGTATTTTGACTCATCCGAGTTGGCTCGTCTCGCATACTGATGCGATGGACAATCATGCAATTCATCGTGGTATCTGGGTCCGTAACCGACTTCTTGGTGGTGGCATTCCCGATGTGCCGATCACGGTCGATGCGCAACTCCCCGACGAGCCCAACACAACCCTTCGCGAGCGGATGCGAGTGACGAGGGCGGAATACTGTTGGAGCTGCCATGACAAAATGGACCCGCTTGGTCTGCCTTTTGAAATGTATAATCATGCCGGTCTTTTCCGTACGACAGAATATGGCGAGCCCGTCGACACCTCCGGTGAGATCATCGACTCCGGCGATCCTGAGCTCGATGGCCCTGTCGAGAATGCTTTTGAAATGATTCAAAGACTTGCCGGGAGCGAACGAGTCGAGCAGGTCTTTGTCCGGCACACCTTCCGCTTTTGGATGGGGCGGAATGAGACCCTCAATGATGCTCCGGTTCTGCAAGCGGCTCACAAGGCCTATCGCGACAGCGGAGGAAGCATGAATGCGCTGATCACCTCCCTCCTCACTTCCGATGCGTTTCTCTATCGTCGGGTGGAGAATTGAGATCGATGAATCAGCGAAAATATAAGAGGGTTAGGTCGGCGACCATACCCTCTTGAGTGATGACACGGTCGCTTAATCTGGCGACTATTTTGCATAGGGCGCACAACGCTCGCCGTTTGTGTAGCGCTCCAGGAGGCTTCGCATCCCTTTCACCTTTCCGGGATGCTCTTCGTAGAGGTTCTCTGACTGGCGGGGATCCTCCTTGAGATTAAAGAGGAGACCGGAGTGGCCTTTACCGTAGGGGTCGAGTCCGAAGTGCTCTAAATAGGCCCGCGGTTCTTTCGCGGCACCGCTTGGAGCATCGATCAAAACCCAGTCGCCCTGACGCAGGGCATAAGCTCCCGGAGAGGTGTTCTGCACGGTCGCGGTTCGCAGGGGGCGGGGGTAATCAGCGCCACTCAGGACCGGGAGAAGACTATAGCTGTCGATCGCTTCCTCCCTGCCCAAAGGGTAGTCAATGATCGCCGCGAAAGTGGCGGCGAGGTCGACCTGGCTCACGACTTCATCGGAAAGCGAACCCGCCGCGACCGCGCCGGGCCAGCGCACGATGAAAGGAACCCGGTGCCCGCCTTCATAGAGGTCGCGCTTGAGCCCGCGGAAGTCCCCGGAGCTCCATTGCCCGAATTCTTCGAGCCGTTCAAAGGCATGGGTCTCGGCACCGTTGTCGGCGGTGAATATTACGATCGTGTTGTTGGTGAGATCATGCTCGTCGAGCGCGGCGAGCACTTTGCCAACCATGGCATCCGTTTCGATGACAAAGTCCCCGTAGTAGCCGGCTTTCGATATTCCGTGGAACTCTTTATTCGGAACGATAGGATAGTGGGGCGAATTGAAGGCGAGGTAGGCAAAGAACGGCTCATCAGATTTTCGCTCCGAAATCCATTCGACCGTCTTTTCGGTGACCGTCGGAAGGATGTCATAAGGATTCCAGCCCTCGGCCATCGGTCCGGGGCGAAAGGAGCCGCTCCCGGCGAGCGGTTCGGATTTGATCACGGGTAGGGTCGGGATCGTGAGGAACCTGTCGTCTTCGATCCAACAGTAGGGTGGGAAGTTGATCGTCCCGTCGCCGAAGTAGTGATCAAATCCGCGCTCAAGGGGGCCTCCGGGAAACCGTTTTGTCCAGTCGTAGGAATCGGCTTTGGGCCAGTCCTCTTTCTCTACTCCCGGCTTGCGGATTGCATCGAAATCCCAGCCCAAGTGCCACTTACCAAAGCAGGCGGTGTCATAGGCTTTCGACTGGAACATTGTTGCGATGGTATATTCCCCATCCTCAAAGACGGGTTCTCCAAAAGCTCCCACTATTCCATGAAAGCGACGCCAATGGTGTTGCCCGGTTAGCAAGGCAAACCGGCTCGGGGTGCAGATCCCCGAAGAGCTGTGACCATCGCTAAAGGTCATCCCCTCACTCGCGAGGCGATCAAGGTTCGGGGTTTGGATCAAGGCATCACCGTCGCCGTAGGAGACATCCGCAACCCCCATGTCATCCGCGTAAAGAATGATCACGTTGGGTGGTTGTTCGCCAGCTGAAAGTCGGGTCACAAGTCCGCCGGTCACGAAAACGGAGAGAGCGATCGCAAGGAGGCAGTTAAGGGGTTTCTTCATGAACAGGTATTTTAATTGAGTCGTTCCGGGGCAATGAGGAGCCGTCAGTTTAGCACCGGAATCTAAGGAGGTGAAAGGGGGAATCGGGCACGGGAAGGAAGCGCGAAGAGGGAACTTTCGATTGAGCAGCGTGAGTGAAGGATTCCCCATGGGCCGGGAAGCGTTCGCGTTTTGGTGAATGAATCAGAGGGTGGGCCATCGAAGATCGTTCCGGGAGTCTTTATCCTGCGCTATCGCGGGAGTTTGGTGGTTGTGATCCCAACGTGAAATAACAATACTGCAATTGGTTATGCCTTCGCGTTTTCTATCGGTGACACTTGCGTTGACTCTCGTTGGCTCGATTGCAGGCGCTGAGCCGTTGTCACTGAGCGGGGCCAAGGTTTCCGGGAGTGGAGTTAGATCAACAATTCACGAGATTAGCGGATCGGGAAAACGCCAGAATCCCCTCCGTCGCCAGCTCTCGGAGGCTTACGATGGCGACACCCTTTTCATTCGTTTTCGAATTGAATACGAGGCTTCGACGATCGACACCCCGCCTGACGGGGAAGGCGAGTTTTTCGTGCTCTGGCTCGATTCGGCAGAGGGCGTCGATGGATCAGGTCACATCGGCGGAATCCCCAACCTCGGGATTCATGTGAAAGGGGATGCGAACCATTTCATGGCCCGGTTTTCCCCGGACTCGGAGGCATTCGGACCGGCATTGACCGGAGATCGTGAAACGCTCCTCGTGGGACGACTGAGCAAGACAAAGGCGGGAAAGGATCATGTATTCGATCGTCTCGATCTCTGGGTCGACCCTGAGGAGGGCGATTTCAGCCGTCCTCATGCGAGTACGACGGCGGAGAATCCCCGCTTGCGCGAGATCCGCTGGATTGGATTTTCCACCGGCGGCAAGACCGAGCCCGAAGACCGTATCCGGGTCGGTGATCTCGCCGTGGCGACGGATTGGAAAGAGGTCTTGACGATTCCTGCGGCGCCGGCAGTCGTGGCTCCACCGGTGAAGCTGCTTTCCGCGAGTGAGATTCCCTCTCCCCCGGAGTATGTGCCCTTACCTCTGCCTGAGATGGTCGAGGTCGATCCGGCCCCCGCGGAACTCGAAACGGATCATTGGTCCTTTCAGGCGATGGAGGAGACGGATATTCCCGTCGTGAAAAATGCTGAGTGGGTGCGCTCTCCTGTTGATGCCTTCATCGCGCGGCGGCATGAGGAACTCGGACTCTCGCCGGCTCCTCTTGCCGGGTCTCATGTTCTCGCGCGGCGCATGGCACTGGTGGTGACAGGCCTGCCGGTCATGGCAGAGAAAGCGCCCGCTGATTTCGATGCGTTTTCCGAAACGCTTCTCGCTTCTCCCTCTTTTGGCGAACGGTGGGGGAGACACTGGCTCGATGTCGCCCGCTGGGCCGAGAGCAACGGTCATCAGCATAACCGGGACCGGTCCCATGCCTGGCGTTATCGTGACTGGGTCGTCGATGCGTTCAATGAAGACAAACCCTACGATGCGTTTCTTCGCGAACAAATTGCGGGAGACGAATTGGCTCCGTTCTCTGCGGACAATATCGTCGCGACTGGTTTTCTGGCAGCGGCGCGTTACAGCGGGAACGAACTCGACAAAGATATTCAGCGAAACGCGATTCTTGTCGACATGGTGAATACGACGGCGAAGGCATTTCTCGGCCTGACGATGGAGTGCGCTCAATGCCACGATCATTTTTTTGATCCCATCACGCAGTGGGACTATTACCGGATGCAGGCCTTCTTTGCTCAGGGCCTGCCGGGGGATGTCGTGCTCGATCCGGAAAGCGGGGGCGGGGAATTGGTCGAGCAGCGTTGGGGCATTTTTGAGTCGGTCCGCAGTCGCATCATTGAGGAGAGGCGGAAGCAGGGGGTGCCGGAACCGATCCTCGTCATTCCCAAGAGTGTTCCGAAAGGAATGACAGAGGCGGAGGCACTCACCTTTCAGCAAATCGAAAGCCGCCTTGCGAAGCTTCCCACAGCCTGGGCGTTCTACTCGCCGGTGACGTCACCTCACGATCTTGCGGTCGCACCGACCGCGATGCGGTGGCCGCTGCCGTTCCAGCGCGAGTATCTTGAGCAAGCGAGGGTTCGCTTTCTTGACCGCGGTGAACCCTCGACTCCCGGCCCTGTTGCGAGACCGGCGTGGCCTCAGGTCCTCGGTGAGACTCCGGAAGACCTCGAGGGGCATCCCCGGCTCGCGCTCGCCAACTGGCTGACAGATCCCGGGCATCCACTGACGGCACGTGTCTGGGTCAATCGCATTTGGCAGGGGTATTTCGGCACCGGACTGGTCGAGACCTCCGGTGATCTCGGGGTCGCCGGCTCAGATCCGTCCCATCCCGATTTACTGGACTGGCTGGCCCGGGAGCTGGTCGATTCCGGCTGGAGCACGAAACACGTTCATCGACTCATTCTGCGTTCTAATACCTTCCGGCAGAGCTCTCTCTTTTCCGCCTCGAATGCGGAGCGGGATCCGGCCAATGCGACCTGGTGGAGATGGCAGCCCCGCCGCCTTGAGTCTGAAGCGGTTCGTGATTCCGTGCTTACCGTAGTCGGGGTTCTTGATTCCGAAATGGGCGGGAAAAGTGTTCCCCTCGAAGACGTTGAGAATTCCCGCCGCCGCAGTCTATATCTTCAGCAGAAGCGCGATCAGTTGCCGCACCAGCAAATGCTGTTCGACGGTGCCGGGGCTGTCACGAGTTGTGCAAAGCGTCGTGTCTCAACGACAGGTCTTCAGCCGCTCTGGATGCTGAACAGCGAGTTCATGCAGACGATGACAAAAGTCCTTGCCGGGCGTATCGAGTCGGGATCAGACACTGCCGGGGAGAAGGCCCGCCGGTTGATTGAAGCAGCTTACCAGAGAGCCGGTGAAAAAGAAGAGATCGAACGACTCGCTACCCTCATGGAGGAGTCCTCTCTCGAAGATGCTGTCTCTGTCATTTTCAACACCAATGAATTTGTCTACGTGCCGTGACCATGAGCATTGAACATCCAGCAAGTCGTCGTGACTTTCTCTCCGCGGGCATCGGGATGGGGATGGGATCGATCGGGCTGCAGACACTTCTCGCCGGACAATCCGGTAAGCTTCCGACGGCCGGTTCGCATTTCACCCCGACGGCGGAGCGGGTCATCTTTCTGTTCATGTCAGGAGGCCCGAGTCAGGTCGACACTTTCGATCCCAAGCCGGAACTTGCGAAGCTCGCCGGCAAGGATGTGCCGGATTCGATTGCGGCGACCGTTCCGAGGATCAAGCGGGCGGGCCTGAAAAATCTGATGGCTTCCCCGTGGGTCTTTCATCAGCACGGTGAGAGCGGTATTCCAGTTTCGGAGTTGCTGCCCGAAACCGCAAAGCATGTTGACGACCTCTGTGTGATTCGTTCGATGCAGCATCGCAATCCTGTCCACGGCCCCGGGGAATGTGTCGCTCTGACCGGAACCGGTGCCGGCGACCGGCCGAGTATCGGTGCCTGGTCGATCTACGGGCTCGGCAGCGAAACGCAGAATCTCCCGGCATTCGTGACCATGAACCTCCACAGTGATGGTATGCAGTTTCCGCAGGCTGCAGGATGGGGGGCAGGATTTCTTCCCCCTCAGTTTCAAGGCACTGTTGTCGATCCGGAAAAGGGGATTCGCGATGTCGCGATGCCTGAAGGATTCACGAAGTCACGGCGGCGGGATCAACTCGGCGCGATTGACTGGTTCAATCGACGCCACCTTTCCGGGCTCGGGCAACATCCGGAAATCGAAGCCCGCATCCGTTCTTACGAGATGGCGTTTCGCCTCCAGACAGCAGCTCCGGAGTTGTTTGAATTGTCCGGTGAGTCAGCGGCGACGCGGGCACTTTACGGACTGGATGCTTCGCTCACGAAACAGAGCGGGCGCGGCTGCCTCCTTGCCCGCCGCATGGTTGAGCGGGGTGTTCGCTATGTGCAGCTGCGAATCGGCGGGTGGGATGCACACGGCAATCTGAAGGGCAATCACGAGAGAATGTGTGGGATTACCGACCGCCCTATTGCGGCCCTCTTGAGCGACCTGAAACAGCGGGGGCTGTTCGATTCCACTCTCGTGGTTTGGGCGGGAGAATTCGGGCGTACGCCGACGATGGAGGGAAAAGCCAATGGTCGCGATCACTCGCCTGCCGGATATTCCGTCTGGTTTGCGGGAGGCGGAGTCAAAGGCGGGCAGATTATCGGTCAAACCGATCCGATCGGCTACGTCACGGTTGACCGGCCCGTGAGCCCGCACGATTTTCATGCGACGATTCTGCATGCTCTTGGTTTGCAGGCCGACCGGCTTACCTACAACCACCACGGTCGCGATGAAGTACCGACGGTCTTTGGAGGGGAAGCCGTGAGGGAGGTCTTTGGAGGATGAAATGCCTCTTCCCGGCCGTGTCCGCGAGGTCTCTTCCTGTGAATAAAAGCCGGGTCATGAGTGTTCCAAGTCCGAATAGTTCCCTGCGAATCTGATCCTCGAGCTATCGAACGGATTCTACCAATGGTTTATCGAAGGAACGGCGTTCATGATTCAGGCCGATTTGAGTGGCAGGGAACGGCAATACGAAAAAGACAAGGCTACTCCGCAGATTAGCTGCTCTATCTGTGCTTGCCGGTTCGCGGGCAGGCGCGGACCGGAGGTGAGGCGCCGAGGGCGGATGAATCCGAATCTCGACAAATCGTAAATCTTGTCGCAGCCTCGCATCATGCCGAAACTCGCCGCCTTCCCCAAAGCCTACATGCAGGCGCTCTGCAAAGACGGCAGCATGACCGTGTCTGAGTGGATTCAGCTCGCCGACACCCTCGAAGTCGAGGGGCTCGAATGGTATGCCGGGTTTCTCGAAATGGCGGATGAGTCGAACTGGTCCCGCTTCCGCGCTGAAGTCGAAGCGACGGGGCGCACGATCCCGATGATGTGTTGCTCGCCGGATTTCACGCACCCTGACACCGCGTTTCGCGATGCGGAAATTGCGAAGCAGAAGCGCTGGATTGAAATGACTGATGCCCTCGGTGGGAGCTTCTGCCGCGTTCTCAGCGGTCAGCGCCGACCTGAGCTTTCGATTGAGGAAGGGGTCCGGCTTGCTGCTGAATCGATCGAGGCCTGCCTCCCTTTGGCGGAGGAGCGGGGCATTACTTTGATCCTCGAAAATCACTACAAGGATGACTTTTGGGAGTATCCGGAATTTGCGCAGCAGGCTGACGTTTTCTGCCAGCTCGTCGAGTCGATCAACGATCCGAATTTTGGCGTTAATTACGACCCGAGCAATACTTACCTCGCCGGTGAAGATCCCATCGAGCTGCTGAAGCGCGTTTCCCACCGCGTCGTCACGATGCACGCGAGTGATCGTTACCTCGCCGAGGGAACGATTGAGGATCTTCGGCGCGAGGAAGGGGGAGCCGAAGGCTACGCGAAACGGCTTCGGCACGGTGAGATCGGACAGGGGTTGAATGACTACGATGCGATTTTCAGGGAACTGAAGCGGGTCGGTTTTGACGGCTGGATCAGCATCGAAGACGGCGTTGACGGGATCGATCAACTCGCGCGGAGTGTCGCTTTTTTGCAAAAGAAGATCGCGGAGTATTGGGGGTAGGCTTTTCGCTGTTTCGTCATTTCACGAAGTCACCTCGCCGTGATACATTGTGCAAAACGGCATGATCATTCTCGGTATCGAAGGCGGCGGCACGAAGACTTCAGCGCTTCTTGTGAACACGGCGAATGATGCGGTGCTCACGAGGGCCAAAGCGGGGCCGGGAAATTTGCATCTCCTCGATGGGGCGGGACTCGACGCGCTCCTCGCTGTGATCCACAGGCAACTCCCGGCGGAGCCGGAAAGAATCGGGATCGGTTGTGCCGGGGTGCGATCCGAGGGAGACCGCGAGCGACTCACCGCTGCGGTCGCGAGGGTCTGGCCGGGCGTCCCGGTGATCGTGAGCGATGACCTCATCCTCGCGCTCGAAGCGACCGACTGGCCCCCGGATTGCGAGGCTCAGGTCCTGCTCGTGAGTGGCACCGGCTCCTGCTGCCTCGGTCGTCATCGTAACGGCACCACCGCGAAGGTGGGCGGACGTGGCCATGTCATCGGGGATCGCGGGAGTTCCTGCGATATTGCACTGCATGCCCTGCGGTCTGTCGTGACGCTTTCCGACATTCACGCCGACTGGCCCGCACTGGGATCAGACATCCTGACATTTCTTCAAATGAACGATCCGGAGTCGCTCATCGAGTGGTCGGCGACGGCGAGTAAAACCGAACTGGCGAGTCTCGCGCAGGTGGTTTTCAAAGCGGCCGCAACCCGGGAGGATGAAATTGCTCTTGCGATTCTGGAACGTGCTGCAGAGCGACTCAGCAAAGACACCGTGAACTGTGCGGCGCGGGTCACGAAGCCTGAAGAGAAAATCCAGTTCGTGCTCAATGGGTCGGTTCTTTTGAAAAATCCGCTCTTCGCGGACGATGTCATTTCAAGGATCCTCGAAGCGCGGCCCAACAGCGAAGTGACTCGACTCGAGGATCCCAGCGTGATCGGTGCGGTGAAGATGGCGCTCGACCCGGCGATGGCAGGGATCACGCTCGACGCTTTGCGTGAAACGGGAGCGACGATGACGCGGGATTTGGCGACGACCTCACGAAGCTGGAGACCGGTTTCCGCTTCGCCGACGGAGCTGCGGAATCCCCGCTCGAATGGCTTGTCCGAGCTTCCGATCGGTGATGCGATTACGCTCATGTTAGGAGAGGATGCGGCGATTCCGGAAAAGATTCTCGCCGAGAGCGCAGGGATCGAGTGGACAATTCGAGCCGCCGTGGAAGCCTTTTCAAAAGGGGGCCGTCTCATCTACTGCGGCGCGGGGACAAGCGGTCGCCTCGGCGTGCTTGATGCGAGCGAGTGTCCGCCCACTTTTCGAACATCCCCCGACCTCGTGCAGGGAATCATCGCGGGGGGACGCAGTGCGCTCTGGAGTGCCGTCGAAGGGGCTGAGGATGATTTTTCCGCCGGCGAAGAGGCGATCGGGTTTCGCCATGTTGGCCCGCACGATGTCGTCGTCGGGATTTCTGCAAGCGGCCACGCCCCCTTCATCTGGGGATGCCTTGAGGAAGCAAAACGTCGTGGAGCGAAAACGGTGCTCGTTTGCTGCAACCCCGCCTATCGCGATCACCCGTTCCTGGATGCCGCGATTTTGCCCGACACTGGCGCGGAGTTGCTCACAGGATCGACTCGATTGAAGTCCGGCACCGCGACGAAGTTGGTCTTAAATTTGATCACGACTCTGGCGATGACCCATTCCGGGAAAGTCATGAGCAACCTCATGATCGATTTAAATCCATCCAACGCGAAGCTGAGGAACCGTGCTGTTAGAATCGTGAGCGAGTTGACCGGGGCCGATGAAGTGACGGCGATGGAAACGCTGGAGGGGAATGGCTGGGTCGTGCGCGATGCCTGTGAGAAGCTTCGGGAGGGTGGAACTACTTATGGGCACTAATGGGACACTTATCAGGGGTTCCGCAGAGGATGGGATTCGTGAAAATTAGTGTGCATTCGTGGGCTTTTCTATTCGGCAGCGAGGGGAGAAGCACCGGTTGCTTTGGAATTATTTTAGCCCACGAATTCACGCGGATGAACACGAATAAGAATCCCTGCGGAGAATAGGGTTAGTGAAAATAAGTGTCCATTCGTGGTTTCAATTTCGCTTTCAACCCCACTCAAAAACCGCTCTACTCAGCCTCATGAAATCCACAACACGACGAGGCCTCCTCATCACGACGGCGGCAGCGGTGACGGGCCTCTTCGGTTTTCAAATCGGACGGATTTCTGATGAGTCGACCGGGGGCACATCCCGTGCGCCGCTCATCGGGATTGCGAGCCTCACGAGTGATCCCTATGTTCGCGCGATTCGTGAATCGGGCGGCATCCCGCTCGTGCTTCCGAACGCCGATGGCAGCGTGGAGAGGATCGAAGATTACCTGGACCTCCTCGACGGTTTGCTCATGCCGGGAGGGGCTGACATTCCTCCCTCTGAATATGACGAGGAGCCACACGAAACGGTCGAGCCGCTCGACGAAGATCGCTTTCAGTTTGAAAAGGCCCTCGGCAAAGCCTGGATCGAAAAGACCGACAAGCCACTTCTTGGGATTTGCCTCGGGAGCCAATGGATCAATGTGCTTCATGGAGGGTCGCTCGTGCAGGATATCCCGAGTGAGTTCGGGGTCAGCCATCGGGACATCTCGCATCCCGTCGCACTGGAGTCGGATTCGCGAATCAGTGGGATATTTGGAGAGACCGAGTTGGAGGTGAATTCGCTGCATCATCAGGCCGTGAAGCGTGTTGGCGACGGTCTCCGCATCGTCGGGCGCAGTCCGGATGGTGTCATCGAGGCGACCGAAACGACGGACCCCGACCGGTTTCTCATCGGGGTGCAGTGGCATCCCGAAAAAATGATGCCCGACGATGCGGTGCAGGCGAAATTGCTCAAAGCCTTTGTCGAAGCGGCAGCCGCAGCACGGAAATGAGGAAGCCACTTCACCTTGTCGCAGCCCTTGCGCTTTTTCTTCCTCTTGCGGGAGAAACCAAACAATCGCTCAGCATTGTTCATCACTTTGTGGAAACTCTCCGTGCCCGTGTCGCGGAGATGGAGGAAACAAAATACCAGCATCGCACCGCGATCGACCTGGAGAAGGGAACCTACTTTTGTGACTGCTCCGGTTTTCTGGGATTTTTTCTGAAAAAGGCGTTTCCGGAGTCTCATGCGTCGCTTCAGGGGGAGGAAGCGCCCTGGCGCGTCCGACCGCTCGCGGTGACATTTCACGAAACCTTTGTCCGCGCCAGCGAGGAAAAGGTCCCCGGCTGGAGCCGCGTTCGGAATTTCACTGAGATCATACCGGGCGATCTCATCGCCTGGCGGAAAGACGAAGTCGTGAGAGGAGAATCGACCGGTCATGTGCTCCTCGCGATCTCCACTCCGGTGCGGGATCCCGACGGCAGATACCACGTCCGCGTTCTCGATTCGACGAGTCGGCCTCATGCTGATGACACGCGTGGTCCCGACGGAAACGGCGTCGGGGAGGGAACGATGTGGTTTTCGGTGGATGGCAATTTCGAGCCCGCCAGCTACTTTGTAAACGAGCACTCGAAGCCCGGTAAACCGAAACAAATCGCAGTGGGTCGTCTCACGGATCGACTCATTGGTATTAGCTACGGGAATCCTCCGGTAGGGCCTGTAGAAAATGAGTTGAACTTTTGAACAGTTAAATTACTGTTCCGGGTCATGAAACTGAATTTCCCGGCAGCCGCGAAGCGCTACCTTCGATTTCGCGAGCAAATCTTCGACATCGGCGTTCGGGGGTCGAGATCCTCACGCGTCTCGGAGCCCTCTCCTGCATCCGAGTCCGAGCTGCAAATTCAAGCCCGTTGGTTTGGCGGGGAATTCGGCAGAAAATTCGTCGGCACGGAAGGGGAGAAGATTGAGATCGTTCAGTTCGGGCATTGGAATCGCGCCGCCGGTCCGGATTTCACCGAGGCGGCGGTGAGAATTGACGGCGAGCTGAAGGCCGGTCCCATCGAGCTTGATCTCGACGCCCGCGATTGGGAGGGGCATGGCCACGGGAGCAATCCTGCCTTTGAAGAGACCGTCCTTCACGTCTTCACCGACGGCCCCTCGCTGAGCCGGTTTTACACGCGGACAGAAGGACATCAGCTCGTGACGCAGGTGCAGTTGCCCCAATACAGTTGGTCGCAGGGGCCGCCCGACTTTTTGCCGGAGGCTTTTCCCGGTCGCTGCGTCGCGCCGCTCAGTCGCATGACCGATGCGGAAGTCGATTCGCTCCTGCTCTCTGCCGCGCAATATCGGCTCCGGCAAAAAGCGGAACGTCTCCGCGTCATGGCCGCGTCAACAACGCCGGAGCAGGCTCTTTTCCAAGGGCTTGCCGAAGCGCTCGGATTCCGCAGCAACAAAACCCCGATGGCGATTCTCTCGCAACGCTGTCCGATTCGCGAACTCGTCGAAATGGAGCCGCTCGACCGCGAAGCGCGCCTTTTTGGAGCGGCCGGTTTTCTTGATCAGGAGCGGTTCAACGAAGCCGCCAATGAGGAATCACGCCGCTATCTGCGACAGCTTTGGGATCGCTGGTGGAAAATGCGAGATCAAATCGAACCGCTCCGGAGCCGCGCTATTCCCTGGTGTTTTTCCGGGAACCGCCCCCTCAATCATCCGCAGCGACGGGTCGGGGCACTCGCTGCGCTCGTCGATTCCTGGGACGATATTTCCACCTTTTGGGAACAGAATGTGAATAACCTGGAGAAACAGGTGAATAACTCCCTGAAAAACCTCCACCATCCCTTTTGGGAGCTGAATTACACGCTGAAGGCAAACCCCGCCCCGAAGCCTCTGCGTCTCCTTGGGCAGGATCGCCTTCGCGATGTCCTCGGAAACGTCATTTTCCCCGGTGCCATTGAGATTGCAGGGGGTGAGGACCGCCTCTGGGCCGAATTTCTGGGCCTGCGCAAAGTCGATTCCAACCAGAAATTACGCCGCGCCGCGCTCCGCCTTTTCGGTCCTGATCAAAAACGGCGAAAGTTATTCACAAGTTATTACCATCAGCAGCAGGGACTTCTGCAAATCTACCAGGATTTCTGCCTCGAAGATGTCTCCGACTGCGAGCAGTGCCCCTTCCCTGAACAGCTCGTGCAATGGCAACGAAAAGGCGCGAATCATGAGGCTCTTCCGGCTCCATCGGAAACGATGCTGTTACAATAATGCCGAAATTTAGTATATCCCTAACCAACCCCCCATCGTAAATAGTTTACCGGAGAGTGGGGAAAGTTGTAAGATCGAGAGCGAGCTAACGTCTCCCACCCCGGCGAAAACCATACAAAACGAGTCATGTCCGTAGCTACCTTAGAACGCGAAATTATCCTCAACCCCGAAAAGCGGGTGTTCCCCGAATTCAGCCTTGAGCGTTTGCTCGGCACGGTCTTCGAGCCCACGCAGGGTGCGAAGGTTTGCATCCTTATTGACCTCGAAGACCTGAGCCTCATGAAAGGCTATGCGTTTCTCGATGCTGAGGGTCATGAGATTCAAAAAAAGGCCTACGAGGAATTTTACCTCGGCTTGAAAGACGGCGGCATGGCAGCGCTCGGGATGACCGGCGGTGAATTGTTTGCCTTCCCGATGACCCACGGTTCCAATCTCGATCTCAAGGATGAATGTTATGACGTCGAGGGCAATGAGCTGAGCCTCGATAAAGACATCTACACGAATTACGATCTCATCCTCTGCGTCTCTACTTTCTCCGCGACCGCCCCGCTCACCGCGAAGTGCAAAGAGTTCGGCTTTCGTGGTGCAACGCTCCACGGCGTGAACGACGTGATTCTCAATTCCGGGCTCGCCGTGAACTATCACGAAGTCAGTGCCGATGCGGAGAAGATGCGCGCCGCGATGACGAATGCCGACACCGTCGAGATCGATTTCGCCCTCGAAGACGGTCGCGTCCTCACCGCATCGCTCGATCTCAACGGTCAGGACGCACAAAAGTCTCACGGGCTTTGCCAGGGGACTGCGCCTGACGTGGCGAATCTCCCCGCCGGTGAAGTGTATTTTGTCCCTGTCGATGCGAACGGTCAGTTCCCGATGAAATACGAAGACGGCACTCTCGGTGTCCTTGACGTTGAAAATCGCAACATCGTCCGCTCGACGCTCATCTCGGGGAATCAGGCAACGATCGATGCGCACAACGCCCGCCTCGCCGATGACCCCATGACGGGCACGCTTGGCGAACTCGGCTTCGGCACGCAGGTCCTCCCGGTTTCGGGTGCGGATATTCAGGACGAAAAAGTCCTCGGCACCTGCCATCTCGCAACCGGTCGCGATGACCATCTCGGTGGCGACATCGTCCCGACGATGTTCAAAAAGCACGAGAACTCGACCCACGACGACATTCTTTTCGCCCCGCACAAAACGCCGAATTTTAACATCAGCGAAGTGCGCATGAAGCGTGGCGATCAGGAGGAAGTCATCATTGAGAACTTCCGCCCGAGTAATTACATCCTCGACGCCCTCGGCGCTGAGTGAATCGTTAATTCCCCTTAACACAACTCAACAGGGTTAGGTAGAAGATCTAACCCTGTTTCGTTCTCGGGGAGACGTAGCGGACGGCGCGAGCCTTCCGACCTGCGGTGCCCCGGCCCGACGCGGCCTGAACTTTGACAAGTTCAGCTACGTTTTTTTAACGCGGTAATCCGAACGTAACGGATGGCGTCAGCCTTCCGACTGGCAATGCCCCTGCCTGGTTCCAATCTACGAGGGATCAGCCTGCCTGACACGCTGGGCACCAGCAGGTTGTGCGGCCGCGGAGATCGGCTCGCATGAGGTCGGTTTTACATTCCCGCCTCGGACAGATTCCGCCGTCTTTCCAGCGATGGGTCATGAGCCAGGATTTCGGGAGGTCTCCCCAGTCGTCACCGACGTGTTTGAGGGCGTCGCGCGAGATTTTGCGGGTCGCTTTCCAGACTTTGTCAATTTGCTCATCGGTGAGATCACCGACTCTTGTTTGAGGAGCGATGCTGAGGAGCCAGCAGATTTCGTCCGCCATCCAGTTGCCGATCCCGGGGAAGCCGCGCTGGTCGAGGAGGAGGGTTTTCAGCGGCGTTTTCGGGAAACGCTTCAAGAAGGTGGCATGGCGTTTTTTGGTGAAACCGGCTTCGGTGGTCCGTGGCGGGAGGTTCTGCCACCACGGCGGAGGTGACCCGTCTTCGCAAAGGTCGAGGGTGAGCTTTCCGAACATGCGGTAGTCGCTGAAGATGAGCTGTTGCGCCTCCATCCGGAGGATGAGGTGATCGCGTTTTTCCTCCTTCCGGTCGAGATCGGCGACGTGCAGTTTTCCTGTCATGCCGAGATGGAGGCCGAGCCAGGCGCCATCGGAAAATTCGAACATCATCCGTTTCCCGTGCGCGTAGCTGGCGACGAGGGAACGGTTCGTAAGTCCTTTTTTCACCGCCGTCGCGGGGATGTCGCGATAGATGCGGGACTTCGGGTGAGTGCGCACTTCATGGACGACTCCACCGAGTCCGGGGTTCCATCGTTTGCGGCTGTATTCGACTTCGGCGAGTTCCGGCATGGGGAAGGATACGCGTTGGGAGGCGATTCAATACTTCCAAAAGCGGAACTTCTCGACTTCGGGTTCGTCGCGGGCCTCGATCAGTGTCGTGGTCATTTCGGCGACTTTGTCAGGAAGTGTTTCGGCGAGATCCTTCGACTCTGAAGGATCGTTGGCGAGGTCATAGAGTTCCATTTTTGCCCCGGGATCTTTTTGGAGGTTTTTGATGACGGCTTTCCAGTTTCCCTGACGCAGGGCGACTTGCGCTCCGTAGCCGGCGAAGTCCCAGATGAGGTAGTCGTGCTCCGGCTGTTCCTCGCCGAGGAGGGTGGGAAGGTAGCTGATACCGTCGGTCTTCGCCTGGGTCGTGGCACCGGTAATGTCGGCGATCGTGGCGAGGGCGTCGTAGTGAGCGCTGAGGTGGTCGGTGGTTTTCCCGGCGGAGATTTTCGCAGGCCAGCGAACGATCATGGGAACGCGGATGCCTCCTTCGTAGACTTCGCCTTTGAGCCCCCGTAAACCGGCGACGCTGTTGAAGAATTCGTAATCGACCTGATCTTTGATGAAGGTGGTTCCGTTGTCGGAGGTGAAAAAGATGATGGTGTTTTCAGCGAGGCCGAGCTCGTCGAGTTTGTCCATGAGACGGCCGATCTGCTTGTCCATGTGGGCGATCATCGCGGCGTAGGCGGCTTTCGGAGTCGGGTGCGGCTGATAGCTTTTCCCGACGTAGGGCGTTTCATCCCACTCGTTGAGATAGGGGGCGAGTTCGTCGTAGGGCACTTGCAGGGCGAGGTGGGGAATGATTGTGGGGTAGTAAACAAAGAACGGTTCGTCCTTATTTTGCTCCACAAAATCGATCGCGGCATCGGCGATGAGCCGGGGGGCATATTGCTTTCCATAGACGGTCGCAGTGTTGCCTTCGAGATGGACGCGCTCGTCCTGATCGATGATGTATTCAGGAAAGAGGTTGTGGGCGTGGCGCTGACAGTTGTAGCCGAAGAAGCGGTCGAATCCCTGCTTGAGCGGGTCGCCTTCCGAGCCGGGCTGACCGATTCCCCATTTGCCGAAGGCGCCGGTGGCGTAGCCCTCAGCTTTGAGGATTTCCGCGATCGTGATCTCATCGGCGGGCATGGGGAACTGGCCCTGATGGGAATCCCATTCGCCGATTTCAAAATTGTTTCTCACGACGGAGTGTCCGGCGTGCTTTCCGGTCATGAGCGAGTAGCGGGCCGGCGCGCAAACCGGGGCGCTAGTGTAGTGCTGCGTGAATCGGATTCCTTCGGCGGCGAGGCGGTCCAGATTCGGCGTTTTGATTTTCTCCTGCCCGTAGCTCCCGAGTTCCGCCCAGCCGAGATCATCGGCCATGATGTAGATGATGTTGGGGCGGTCACCGTTGGGGCGCGGTTCTGCGAAGGTGGATAAGGTCGCAGCAAGGAGTGAAAGAAAAACAGCGAGGGGCTTCATTGCCCGGACCCTAACGCTTTGGCAGGGTGAGCTTCAAGCCCTCAAACGCGGATCAGGAAATGCCGCGCTCGGATTTTTCAACGAAGTCGATGAGGAGATCGACTTCAGGGAGGCGGTTCTCCTCTTCTCTCAGAATCTCGACCGCCTCGCGGTAATTCCGCTTTTCACGATAGAGAACCCGGTGCGCTTTTTTGATCGCGGTGACTGCTTCTTCGGAGAAACCGCGACGACTCAGGCCAACGGAGTTGATCGCGCGGACTTTGCCGGGATTCCCGTCAGCGATCATGTAAGGAGGCACATCCTGGACGATTTTCGAGCAACCGCCGGTGATGGCGTGCGCGCCGATGCGGCAGAACTGGTGCACGGCGGTGAGGCCGCCCATGATCGCATGGTCGCCCACGGTGACGTGCCCGGCGAGAGTCCCGTTATTCGAGAAAATGACGTGGTCACCGACGGTGCAATCGTGCGCGATGTGCGAGTAGGCGAGAAAGTTCCCGTGGCTGCCGATCGTGGTATAGGAACCCGGCGCGGTCCCGCGGTTCACGGTGCAGAATTCGCGAAAGGTGTTTCCGTCGCCGATTTTGAGGTAGGTCGGCTCGCCGGCGTATTTGAGATCCTGGGTGCGCTGGCCGATCGAGGAGAAGGAATAAAATTCGTTCTTCGCGCCGATTTCGGTCGGGCCATCGATCGTGACATGATTCTGGAGACGGCAGCCGTCCCCGAGTTTCACGCCGGAATAGAGCACGCAATAGGGGCCGATGACAATGTCGTCGCCCAGCTCGACTCCGGGATCGACGACGGCGGTTGGGTGAATCTCGTTAGCCATGGGGTTACCGAAGGGACGATGGGGCTGCAGAAAACTTAGACCATGAGGGCGAACTTCAATTCGCATTCGGAAGTGGTCTCGCCGTTCACGACGCAGCGACATTTGGCGAAGCCAATGTTGCGACGAACTTTGAGAATTTCCGACTCGATGAAAAGCGTGTCGCCTGGAAGGACCGGCTTCCGGAATTTTACCTTATCGGCACTCATGAAGTAGCCGATTTTGCCCTGATTCTCCGGCTGGCGGAGGAGGGTGATGCTGGAGACCTGGGCCATCGCTTCGATCTGAAGGACACCGGGCATGACGGGGTGGCCGGGGAAGTGTCCCTGAAAATAGGGCTCGTTGATCGTGATCTGCTTCACGCCGGTGCACTTGAACTCGCCCTCGAATCCGACGATGCGATCCACCATGAGGAAGGGGTAACGATGCGGGAGAACTTGCTGGACTTCGATGTTGTCCATGACGCCTTCGCCGGTCGGGATATTGACCGAAGGCACCATCGCGCTCGTCGTCGCAAAAGCATTGGATAGCTTTTTCGCCATCTCGGTGTTGGGTCCGTGGCCGGGCTTCACCGCGATGACATGGCCCATGATGCGCTTGCCGCTGAGCATGAGGTCACCGATGAGGTCGAGGATCTTGTGGCGGGCGAATTCCTCGGGGTAGCGGAGGGATTCTTTACTCATGACGGATTCGCCTTTGATGACGATCGCGTTTTCGAGACTGCCGCCTTTGATGAGTCCTTTCTCGAGGAGTGGCTCGACGTCTTCGTAGAAAACGAAAGTCCGCGCGTCGGCGATTTCTTTCTCGTAGGTCTCCGGATTAATCTCGGTCGAGTAGAACTGAGTCATGCGACCTTCGGGTCCGACCTGGGTGCATGAAATACGGAATTTCTTATCCGGGACGATCGTGATGAGAGATCCGTTTCTCGTTTCGAGATGAATCGGCTGACGCACTTCGTAGACGTTGAGGTGGGCGTCCTGCTCTTCGATACCGGCTTTCTTGATACAATCGACGAAGGGGCGGGCGGAACCGTCACCGATTGGAGGCTCGTTCGCATCCATCTCGATGAGCGCGTTGTCGACTCCCATTCCGACGAGGGCGGAAATGACATGCTCGACGGTGTGAACTTTGACCGAGCCTTCGGCGAGTGTTGTGGCGCGCTCCACGGTCTGCACTTTGGAGACGTGCGCGTCGATGAAAGGCTGATCGTCGAGGTCAACGCGGCGGAATTTGATGCCATGATTCGCCGGAGCCGGCTTCATCGTGAGCGTGACCTGCTCTCCGGTGTGGAGAGAAGTTCCGGTGATCGTGGCCGGTGAGGCGAGGGTCTGTTGTTTCGGAGCCGACATGGGAGTTGAGAAATCCAGAAGGTTGAAAGGGTCCAATCTCTAGCGCAAATGCGGCGATAGTCCAGTCCGTCTTGATCTTGCTCGTATTCTTGATCTTAATCCCGGCGAGTGTGAAGTCGATTTCTGAGGGCCGAAAAAGAGTAAGATCAAGATTAGGATCAAGAGTAAGAGTTGGGATCGACCTGCGACTCCAAACTCCTGATTTTTCGGTCATCGACGAGAATGATGACTTCATGATCGTTGATAAACCGGCGCATTTGCTGGTGCATCCTTCAGTGCCGGGGAATCCGCCGACACTTCTCGACGGATTGGAGGACCTCTGTATTTTCGAACTCGCCAATGGTGGCGCGCTTTCTCTCATTAATCGGCTCGATCGCGAAACGAGCGGAATCGTTCTCGTCGCAAAACACAAGGCGGCGGCGGGTGAATTGGGAAAAGCGATGGAGCGCCGCGAGTTCCGGAAGTCGTATCAGGCGATCGTCTCGGGCTGGCCGGAGGAGGATGAATTCACGGTCAATGCGCCGCTGCGTCGCAAGGGCGAAGTCCTTGAATCCCCAATCTGGGTGAAGCAGATGGTGCACCCGGAGGGTAAGGAATCGCGGACGCGCTTTGTCGTGGAGCGTCGTTTCGAGCGCGAGACTTCGAACGGTTCACGGTTTTCTCTGGTGCACTGCTATCCGGAAACGGGGCGGATGCATCAGATCCGGGTTCATGCCGCGCATGCAGGGCATTTTATCATCGGGGACAAAATTTACGGGCCCGATGAGCAGTGCTATCTCGATTTTATCGAGACGGGCTGGACCTTGAAACTGGAGCGGCAGTTGCTCATGAATCGTCAGGCCCTCCATGCCGCAGGATTCGGCTGGCGCGAGCAGAATTGGGTCAGCCCGCTGCCGCAGGACATGGCGGGCTTTCTGGGTCGCTGAGGCCGCAGTTCCCTTCACCAAAAACCGTCCAATTTATCGGGTGCAAACTCGACCGGCTTGATCTAAATTCCCGCCCCTCGCACGCCGGGATTGGCTTGAGCCGGGGAAACACGAACCATCCTATGAACATTTCTGTTGAACGCCTCCCTGAATGTAAGGCCCGACTCTCCGCTGAGATTCCGGCCGAGACGGTGGAAAAGACCCGCAAGCAGATCATCGCCTCTTATGTCCAGCAGGCCAAGGTCCCCGGTTTCCGCCCCGGAAAAATCCCGGTTTCAGTGATCGAGAAAAAATATGCCGCTCCGATTGAAGATGAGCTGAAAGATCGCCTTTCGCGTTCTGCTTATCAGGAAGCGAATACGAAGGAGAAGCTTGCCATTCTCGGGATCTCTCAGGTCGAGCGTGAGCAGTTTGAGGCTGACGGTTCTTACATGCTCGCGGTCGAAGTCGTGACGGAGCCGGAAGTGGAGATCGCGGAATACAAAGGCATTCCGGTCGAGATTCAAAAAATCGAAGTGACTGACACGATGGTCGAGGACTATCTGAAGAACATGGCGAAGCAGCAGTCGGTGCCGACCGATGTGGATCGCGCCTCAAAGCCCGGTGATCTTGTTGTCGCTGATTACACCGCGACGCTCGATGGTGAGCCGCTCATGGACAAGCTTGATAAAGAAGCCGGGCCTCTCGCCAAAGGCTCCAGCCACTGGATCGACGTCCCCGAAGAGGGCGAAGAGCCTCGCGAATTTATTCCCGGTATTTCTCAGCACGTGACCGGCCTCAAAGCAGGCGACACAAAGCAGTTCGATGCCGAGTTTGCTGAAGATTTTCCGATTGAAGCCGTTGCCGGGAAGACCGTGAGCTACGATCTCACGGTGACTCAGGTCAAGGAGCGCGAAATCCCGGAAATCAATGACGAGCACGCTAAAGCCATGGGTGCTGAGTCACTCGAAGCCCTCAAAGAGAACGTCCGCGGGCAGTTCGAGCAGCAGCAAAAACGCACTCGTGATCAGATGATCGACAATCAGATCCTCACCCACCTCAACGAGGAGATGACCTTTGATATCCCGCAGCACATCGTTTTCAACGAAACTCAGCGTCAGGTAAACCAGATGGTGAGTCGCGGCTATGAGCAGGGCATGAGCGAGCAGGACATCGAGCAGAATCAGGCAGATCTTCTCAAAAGCGCGGAGACTCAGGCAAAGAACAACGTGAAGACGATGTTCATCCTCGATGAGATCGCAGAGAAAGAAGGCCTCACGGTCGCCGAAGAGGAAGTCTCTCAGCGAATCATGATGATGGCGATGCAGCAGCAGCGCCCGCCGAAGAAGGTGGCCCGAGAGTTGCGCGACAACAATGCCTTCGGTGAAATTCGCCAGGACATCCTCATTTCCAAGACGATCAGCTTCCTTCGTGAGAATGCCGTCGTGACCGAGGTTGATCCGCCGGAAGAAGGTGCGTAAGTTTCTTTTGTTCCGGGCGACACAATGTCGCCTCCTTCAGCGTAATTTTTCAAAAACACACCTGCTATGTCTTTAGACGACGTCCAAGAACTCTCCCCGATGCTTCCTCCTCACCTTCAGCAGCGGATCATTGATCCGGTGAAAAACGTGAGCGTGATCGAGAAGGAAGGAAATACGATGGTCCAGTTCGACCTCATTTCCCGCCTCATGAAGGATCGCATTATCTTCATCGGTGAAGGGATCAGCGATCCTCTCGCGAATTACGTCATCGCTCAGATGCTGTATCTCCAAATGCAGGATCCGAACAAGGACATCAACGTTTACATTAACAGCCCCGGTGGTTCGGTCACCGCCGGTCTCGCGATCTATGACACGATGCAATTCGTCACCTGCGACGTGAACACTTACTGCATGGGCATGGCGGCGAGCATGGGCGCTGTCCTCCTCACCGCTGGGACTCCGGGTAAGCGTTTCGCCCTCCCTAATTCCCACATCATGATCCATCAGGTTTCCGGTGGCGCTCAGGGTACCGCTTCCGATGTTGAGCGGACCGTCGAGTTCATGTATTCCTTGAAGAAGCGTCTCAACGTCATTCTCGCGAAGCACACCGGGAAAACGGTCGAGGAAATCGAGCGCGACGCTGATCGTGACAATTACATGCCTGCGGAAGTGGCGGCTGAATATGGTCTCATCGACAAAGTGCTCGAGAAAGAGGGCGGCGATAAGTGATCTGCCGATCTCAATCCATTTTCAAAAAGCCCCTCCGGAAACGGAGGGGCTTTTTTGTGGTCCTCGATTGCGGCTTCTCGAATTCGTTCGTTTTCCGTAAGATCCTCACCAATTCCGGCTTACCCCTGAAACGCTTTGGATTTGGCCACACACAATTCTTTCGATTCGGACGCCTTTGAGCAGCTTCTCGCCGCTCATCAGGGGAGGCTCTTTGGTTTCATCCGCTCGCTCACCGGGCCGGGCGGAGAGGTGGATGACATTCTCCAAAACACGAACCGGATCCTCTGGCGCGAGGCGGAGACCTTTGAAGCGGGGACGAACTTCCGGGCCTGGGCTTTTCAAGTCGCCCGCTACCAGGTCCTTCAGTTTCGCGACAAGCAGCGGAAGCAGGGCGAGCAGGTTCCGTTTTCTGATGAGTTAATGGAAACCCTCGCGATCCGGACGGAGGAGAAGGAATCCTCGCTTGATCGCCGTCAGCGTTTTCTCAAAGCCTGCCTCGAAAAATTGCCGGACCGGCAACGCGAGGTCATCGAGCGACGTTATTTTGAAAGGGAAAGTGTCCAGAGGATTGCCGTCGAAATCGGGCTCAAGCCGAACGCCGTTTCCCAACTCCTTTTCCGCGGGCGGGAGGGTCTCCTTCGCTGCATCGAAACTCAACTGGGCGATTCGAGCATCCGCCCCCTCGACTGAAATTCAATGGACCACGATCTACTTTCCCAACTCATGAGCCGCCTCGAAGCGGGCACCGCGACAGATGCTGAACTCGATCAGCTCGAGGCTCTCCTCGCCGATGACTACGAGGCCCGCGAACGTTTTCTAGATCATGCTCAGATCGAGGGGATTCTCTACGGCGTCGGGCAGGAAAGCGTCGGCGGAAATGTCATTTCGATGAGCATTGGGACAAGCCCGGTGAGACCTTCGCTGAGCCGGGGGATTTGGGCGATCGCAGCTGGAATGGCAGCGATGGTGGCACTCGGTGCCTTTCTCTTGATACGGGAATCATCGCCGGAATCCGATCCTACGGATTTTGTTTTTGTTAGGAGCAAAGATTCACTTTCCGCCGAAGAACGTTATGAACGCTCGCGCTTGAATGAACTCGGCGGCGCCTCCCTCGCGCACCCGGAGACGGCGACCAACACTGAGCTTGCGACCATGACGGGTAAGATCGAGTTCAACCGCGATATCCGTCCGATTCTTTCAGACAACTGTTTCTTCTGTCACGGCCCTGATGAGGCGGAGCGGAAAGCTGACCTCCGCCTCGACATGGAGGCGGATGCGCTTGCTGATCTCGGGGGCTATGCCGCGGTTGTGAAAGGTGACGCCGCAGCGAGTGAGCTCGTCGCCAGAATCTTCGATCACGATCCGGATTCGATCATGCCGCCGCCGGAGTCCTCTCGTAGACTGACCGATAAACAAAAAGACATCCTGAAGCGCTGGGTCGAAGAGGGTGCCGAATGGCAGCAGCACTGGGCTTTTGAGAAACCCGTCGAGCAGGAGTTGCCAACCGCTTTGGAGAAAGACTGGCCCGCGAACGGCATCGACCACTTCGTCCTCCAGAAGCTTCATGAAAAGGGATTCAAACCTTCGCCGGACGCGCCGAGGGAAACCTTGATCCGTCGCGTTAGTCTCGACCTCACCGGACTCCCTCCGAGTATCCCCGAGGTGGATCGGTTTCTTAACGATACCTCGCCGGATGCCTACGAGAAAGTTGTTGATCGCCTTCTCGAATCGACCGCCCATGCCGAGCGCATGGCATGGATCTGGATGGAAGCCGCTCGCTACGCCGACACCGATGGCTATCAGAACGACGGGCCACGCGACATGTGGCGCTGGCGTGACTGGGTCATCAACGCTTACGACCAGAACATGCCGTTTGATCAATTCACGATCGAGCAGCTCGCCGGTGATCTCCTCCCTGAGCCGAGACGCGATCAACTCGTCGCGACCGGATTCAATCGCAACAGCCGCTACAACTCAGAGTCCGGACTCGTCCTCGAAGAGTTCCTTCTCGAAAACGCAGTAGATCGATCCGACACGACGATGACCGTTTGGATGGGCCTGACAATGGCCTGCGCCCGCTGCCACGATCACAAATACGACCCGCTCACGCACAAGGATTATCACGGGATGCTCTCATTCTTTGATAACATCACTGAATCAGGTCGGGCCATTAAAGAGGGAAACTCGGAGCCATGGATTAAAGCCCCAACACCGACGCAGGAGGCGGAGCTCGCTGAGATTGATTACCGCCTGACTGAATTACAAAAAGAGTTTCAGGCCTCGGGGGAGGAGATCGCGGAAAAGCAGCGTGACTGGGAGCTGTCGTCTCCGGAAATCGAAGGTGCGATTCTTCCCTTCGGGCTGGATCATCACTATGGCACCGGGGAACCCGTCGTCGCGAACGGGAAGACACCAACCAGTCTGAAAGACAAAATCAACGGGCTCGTCGCCAATGGGCGATTCTCGATCGCCTTCGCTCTCACGCCTCAACAGGTTCACGAGGGGGCGGTCCTTTCGAATGAGATTCCCGGAACGACGCGACAGGGAGTCTTCGTTGATTTTCGAGAAGGACATCTGCGCTTCACTCTCGTCTCCCGCTGGATCGCGGGGGTAGGAATGTTAGAGACGAAAAGGACTTTCGAGCCGGGAGAAACCGTTCACGTCACCCTGACCAATGACGGCACGCAACGCAGCCTCGGCATGGAGATCTGGATTGACGGAGATAAGGTCGAAACCCGGACGATTCACAACACGAACAGCAACACCGTCGGTCGCGAGGCAAAGACAACCATGCTCGTTGGTGGCAGTAAGCATCTTCCAATGTGGAAAGGGCAAGTTTCCGATTTGCGTTTTTACACCTCAAAAACCCTGATAAAGCCGGAAATAAAGATCCTCGCCGAACCGGTGCCGGTCGCCGAAATTCTTGAAATGGCGGCGGAAACCCGAACCGCAATGCAGGCAGGGAAATTGCGAAACTATTTCCTGAGCCACGCCGCTCCCGGGGAGGACCGCGAGCGCTTTGCCGCCATCGAGAGCCTCCTCGCCGAGCGGACGAAATTTAACGATTCACTCCCCACAACGATGGTCATGGAAGAGGCACCTACGCGAAAGGACACCCATCTCCGCGTTCGGGGAGAATATCACAACAAAGGGGAAGTCGTTGCCTCAGCGATCCCGGAAGTCTTCGGGACCCTGGAAGGGGAAAATCCGAACCGCCTTGACCTCGCGAAATGGATCGTGAGCGATGAAAACCCGATGGCCGCCCGCGTCGCGGTGAATCGCTACTGGCAGACTTTTTTCGGGCGCGGACTTGTCAAGACGACCGAGGACTTCGGGACTCAGGGAAGCCTTCCCTCGCATCCCGAGTTGCTTGACTGGCTGGCGCTGAAGTTCAAGCAATCCGGCTGGGACCGCCGGGAAATGCTCAAGCTCATCGTCATGAGTCGCACCTATCGGCAGTCGTCAAATCTTCGGGAGGGAGATCTGGAGCTCGATCCGGGCAACGTCTTTCTCGCACGCGCTTCGCGGCTCAAACTCCCCGGTGATATCCTGCGGGACAAGGCCCTTGCGACGAGTGGGCTCCTCGTTCCGGTCGCCGGGGGACCTTCGGTCAAACCTTACCAGCCAGCAGGCATGTGGAAGGAGGCCAGCAACGCCCGCTATGTGCAGGACACCGGCGACAAACTCTACCGACGTAGCCTCTACACTTATTGGAAGCGAACCCTCGCCCCACCGACCATGGCCGTCCTCGATACCGCCGATCGCGAATGGTGCTCCGTGAAGCCCAAGCGCACGAACACGCCACTCCAGGCCCTCGTCCTCATGAATGAAACCGGTTTCTTCGAGTCGGCCCGTAAGCTTGGGGAGCGGATGCTTTCGGAAGGCGGCGAGAGCGCCGAGGAGCAGGTTCGCTTCGCCTTTCGAAAAGTCCTGACACGTTTCCCTGAGCCCGAAGAATTGGCGCTTCTCTCCGTATCCTATCAAAAATACAAAGACGAGTATGTGAATGCACCGCAGCTCGCCGAGTCGATCCTCACGGTGGGTGAATCCGGGGCCGACGAAAGCGTCGACCGTATCCAACTCGCCGCCGCGACTTCCGTCGCCAACGTCCTCCTCAATCTCGAAGAAGCTTCTGTTCGTGAATAATCCCAGTCACCCAATCTCATGAATCCATTTTCTATCAACCCCGATTCCCTCCTCGCCCGTTCCCGGCGACAGTTCCTCGCTCAGTCCGGAGCCGGCATCGGGGGAGCCGCTCTGGCCTCTTTGTTAGGGCAGCAAAGTCACGCCTCGAGTTCGCTCTCCGATGCGAGTTTTCCGACCCATGCCCCGAAAGCGAAGCGGATCATCTACCTCTTCCAATCCGGCGGCCCGTCGCAGATGGACCTCTTTGACTACAAGCCGCATCTCAACGCGATGCATGGGCAGGAGACTCCGGATTCGATTTTCAACGGCCAGCGTCTCACCGGAATGACCGCCGGGCAGTCCTCGTTCCCCGTCGCCCGCTCGATCTTCGATTTCAAACAGCACGGCCAAAGTGGGGCCTGGATCTCCGAGTTGATGCCACACCTCGCTTCCGTCGCCGATGATGTCACCTTCGTGAAGTCGCTCTACACCGAGGCAATCAATCACGATCCCGCGATCACCTTTCTTCTCACTGGATTCCAGATCGCGGGCCGACCCAGCATGGGCGCGTGGTCGAGCTATGGTCTCGGAAGTGAAAATGAAAATCTCCCCGCCTTTGTCGCGATGCTTTCCGGTTCAGGAGGCCAGCCGCTCTACGACCGACTTTGGGGGCCGGGGTTTCTTCCGTCGAAACATCAAGGCGTGCGCTTCCGTTCCGGGAAAGACCCTGTTCTGTATTTGAATAATCCGGCGGGAATCTCTGAAACGGTTCGTCGCCAGACCCTCGATGACATGGGTGTGCTCAACCGGATGCGCCAGGGTGTCGTTGCTGATCCGGAGATTGAAACGCGCATCGCGCAGTATGAAATGGCCTACCGGATGCAGAGCTCAGTGCCGGACCTGACCGATCTTTCCGACGAGCCTGAGAGCACCTTCGATCTCTATGGCGAGGATGCCCGCAGGCCCGGCACCTACGCCTACAACGTTCTCATGGCGAGACGTCTCGCCGAGCGCGGGACTCGCTTCATCCAACTCTTCCATCGCGGATGGGATCAGCATGGCAACCTCCCCGGTGGAATTCGGAAACAATGTGAAAACACCGATCAGGCCTCCGCCGGTTTGATCAAAGATTTAAAGCTCCGCGGTCTCCTCGATGACACCCTCGTGATCTGGGGTGGCGAATTCGGGCGGACTGTTTATTGCCAGGGCGACCTCAGCCCGAAGAGCTACGGTCGCGATCATCACCCGAGATGCTTTACGACCTGGATGGCAGGAGGTGGAGTAAAGCAGGGGTTGACCTACGGTGAGACCGACGATTTCAGCTACAACGTGACGAAAGACCCCGTCAGCGTCCACGATTTTCACGCTACTATTTTGCACCTGTTAGGAGTGAATCACGAGAAGCTCACCTACAAATTCCAGGGAAGACATTTTCGTCTCACTGATGTGCACGGCCATATTCTGAATGATATTCTCTCGTAGCTGAATTTGCTAGAAATTCAGAGAGAGCGGTGACCAACTCCGGATCGTCGGCACTTTTTGTCTCGCGGCGGCGGGACCGCTAGGCTCACTGCAAAAACGGATTCGTCGCTTTCTCCTGTCCGATCGTCGTCGTCGGGCCATGGCCAGGAAGGACATGCGTTTCCTCCGGCAGCGGCCAGAGCTTTTCGCGAATCCCTTTGAGAAGCAGCTCGTGATCGCCATTTGGGAAATCGGTCCTGCCGATGCCGCCCGCGAAAAGCACGTCACCCCCGACGAGAACCGGCTGCCCTTCGATGAGAAAACAAACGCTGTCCGGTGAGTGCCCGGGCACATGATAAAGCGTCAACGTCAGCCCTTCGAGGGCGAGAGTTGCCTCACCTTCGAAAAGATGATCGACGGTGTAGTCATCCAACTTGCAGGGAACGCCCATCATTTGCTCAAGCCGTTTCGCGAGGGTCAATCCCTCCGACGGTTCCGCCCACGCCCAGGTCGGGCAGCCGAATTTTTCCTGCACTTTCCCCGCGCCGATGACATGATCGTGATGCTGATGGGTGAGGACAATCCCGTCGAGAGTGATCCCCATTTCCCCGATCCAGTCTGCGACGCCTTCCGGCGCATCAAAGAGCCAATGCTTTCCCGCAACCTTCACGAGGTAGCCGTTCGTCTGAAAAAGCCCGCCGCAGTAGACTTCAATCTCAAATTCATCCATGTCGATGGGTAAGGGCATTTGGCGGCGGATTCAAGAGAGCGACACCGATTTCCTGGTCGCCTTTTTGCCGGTGCCTGCCATCGTTTCCCTCGATGAAATTGACTATCCCCTTTTTCTGCTTCGCGGCCCTTGCTCTCACCTCCTGTCGGGATGACTCTGACGGCCTGATGTCAGAGTCGCTTCCTACTGAAAACGATACCCATCTCTGGCTCGAAGAAGTCGAGGGAGAGAGCGCGCTCGCCTGGGTGCGTGAGCAAAATGAACGTACGTTGGCGGATCTCCGCTCCGACCCGGATTACGCCGCCTACGAGGCGGCTGCCCTCGAGATTCTCACTTCAAAAGAGCGCATTCCCTACGGGCGGATTCGGGACGGTCAGGTCTACAATTTCTGGCAGGATGAAACGAACGTCCGCGGTCTCTGGCGTCGGACTTCGCTGGAAGAATATCGAAAGCCGGAACCCGCCTGGGAGATCGTGCTCGACTTCGATGAGCTCTCGCGCCGCGAAGACAAGAACTGGGTTTTCAAAGGGGCGGACTGTTTTCATGATAAAAAACGGCAGCGTTATCATTGCCTCATTTCCCTGTCCGATGGCGGCAAAGACGCGGTCATCAAACGCGAGTTCGATCTCGAAACGCTGAGTTTTGTCGAAGACGGCTTCGTCACTCCGGAGGCGAAGCAGGGTTCCGACTGGGCGGGTCCGGATGTTCTTCTCATCGCTACGGACTGGGGCGAGGGGTCGCTCACCGAGTCCGGTTATCCGCGAATCGTGAAGCGCTGGGAACGGGGGACGCCGCTCAGCGAAGCGACGGAACTCCTCGCCGGGGATCCTTCCGACGTTGGTGTCTGGCCCTACACGATTGAGTTGGACGACGACCGCATCCTCACTTGCATCGAAGAGTCCGACACCTTTTTCACCTCAACCCATTGGTGGATCCCGGATGGAGAAACGACGCCGGTGAAAATCCCCATCCCCGCGAAGTCGTCGATCAGCGATGTTTTCGGCCCGTGGATGTTTATTTTGCTGAAAGAGGACTGGACCGTCGGCGGCGAGGAATTTCTCAGCGGCGATCTCGTCGTCTTTGACCTCGTCGAATTTCTCGAAACCCGCGCCCTTCCCACCGTGCGGCTTGCTTTTCACCCGAGCGAAACGCAGGCCGTCAATGGCGTTAGCGTCGTTGGAAAAACGGCCCTGCTCTCGATTGATGATCAGGTCACTGGAAAAGTTCTCAATCTGGAGGAAAACGACGGAGCGTGGACGACCTCACCCATCGATCTACCCGGGGACGGGCAGGCGGGAATCGCATTCGCTGATGAGGAGGAAACGATCGCTTTTCTCACCTATGAGGGCTTCCTCACCCCGGACTCGCTCTATGAGTATGACAGCGAGTCAGGCAAGGTAAATCTCCTCAAGAGCCTCCCGCCGAAGTTCGATCCGACCGGTCTCACCGTGAGCCAGCACTTTGCGACTTCGAGCGACGGGACGCGCATCCCCTACTTTGCGATTCATCGGGAGGACCTCACCCTCGACGGTACGACGCCGACTCTCCTCTATGGCTACGGCGGCTTTCAGATTTCGCTGAATCCCGGTTACAACGGCACGACCGGCCGGCTCTGGTTGGAAAAAGGCGGGGCCTACATTCTCGCGAACATCCGGGGTGGAGGCGAGTTCGGCCCCGCGTGGCATCAGGCGGGATTGAAACTGAACCGCCAGCGCGTCTACGACGATTTCATCGCCGTCGCCGAAGATGTCATCGAACGAAAAATCACGACCCCTCCGCATTTAGGGATCATGGGAGGATCGAACGGTGGCCTTCTCATGGGCGTAATGCTGAACCAGCGGCCTGACCTTTGGAATGCGGTCGTCGTGCAGGTCCCGCTTCTCGACATGCTGCGGTATCATCTCCTCCTTGCGGGCGCGTCGTGGGTCGATGAATACGGTTCACCCGAGGTGCCTGAGGAACGCGCCTTCCTCGAAACGATTTCACCCTATCACAACTTCAATGCGGCGAAGGAATACCCGACGCCCTTCTTTGTCACCTCGACGAAAGACGACCGCGTTCATCCTGGGCATGCCCGCAAGATGGCGAAACTTTTCGAAGAGGCCGACTTGCCTTTTCTCTACTACGAGAACATCGACGGGGGCCACTCCGCCGCCGCGAATCAGGCGGAGCGGGCGAGGCGAACTGCGCTTGAATATGTGTATTTGAAGCAGCGTCTGTTTCGCTCATGAAGAGGGAGGAATTATGAATTTCGAACAAGGAATCTTGAAGTCAGAACTGCTGCTGCGAAAGTCGTTCAAGATTCGACATTCAACAGGGTTTAGTCATCCACCTAACCCTGTTTGGTTGGCGACGTTCGCCGCCTTTGTTCTGAGCGCGGGAGCGCTCACTGCTGACGATTTCCCGGCCCGCGACGAGATCCTCTCCGCGATGAAAGAAGCGTCGGCTTTCTATCAGGAGAACCTCGCCGTCGAAGGTGGCTATGCTTCGAGTTGGAAGAAGGACTTGAGCCTCGGGTATTCGGAACATCGCGAATCGGCGACTCTTATTTCAATTCAACCTCACGGCACGACGACGGTCGGTTTGCGAATGCTCCGTGCTTTCGAAGTGACTGGTGATCCCCTCTTCTTGGCAGGAGCCAAAGGGGCAGTCTCGGCATTGGTGACGACCCAACTGTCCTCGGGCGGATGGGAGGCAGATGTGGACTTTGAATCGAAGTTCTTGCGGGGACGCCACTGGCGGACGGATCTGGAAAAGGGTGACTCTGATCCGGGAAAACGGAGGAATGCTTCGACGCTGGACGATCACAAAACGACTTCGGCTTTGTTACTCCTCTTAGAGTATGTGAATGCAGACGAGGTGAACCCGTCGGATGAGGTGAAGCAAGCCTTGGAATTCGGAATCGACGGATTACTCGGAGCACAATTTTCGAATGGGGGATGGCCGCAGCGATTTGACGGGCCAGCTGATCCGGATGTGCCAGTCGTGAAGGCATCGATCGTGGAAAACTGGTTGCGCGAGTGGCCGGATGAAAACTACACCCGCTTCGTGACTCTCAATGATGGAAACCTTGGCAATGTCATGGATTTCCTCTTGCGAGCCCATGAACTGACCGGTGAATCCCGGTTCCTTGCCGCCGCCGTCCGTCTCGGAGATTTCTTTCTTCTCGCTCAACTTCCGGAGTCGCAACCCGCCTGGGCTCAGCAGTACGATGAGCAAATGCGTCCTGTCTGGGCGCGAAAATTTGAACCACCGGCGGTGAGTTCGGGCGAGTCTTATGACGCTGCCGAAACCCTTGCAAAAATTTGGCAGGAAACCGGCGAGGACCGGTATCGGGATGCCGCTCTGAAAGCGCTCGCCTGGATCGAGAAGAGCCAGTTGCCGAATGGAGAGTGGGCGCGCTTTTACGAATTGGGAACGAATCGACCACTCTACTGTGAGGCGGACACCTACGCGCTGACGTACGACGACAGCAATCTCCCGAAGCACTACGGCTTTAAAATTGACTCAGGACTCGGCAACAAAGTAGAGCGACTCAAAGCGCTCTTCGAACTCAGTCCGGAAGAGGCACGTGAAAAACAACAAGCACCGCAGTGGCAGGCGACTTGGGAGAAACGGGCGAAAGGCCTCCGGGGTAAAGTGAAGCAGGCGATGGAAAGCCGCGAACCCGAAGGCTACTGGATTGATGATGGAAAGATCGACGCCGGTTCTTTCGTGAAACATTTCGGAGTCCTTACGGATTATGTCGAAGCGCTCGACGAATCGAAGAAACCGGATTGATCACTGCCGCTGAGAGCGATGCCCGGGATGAGACTCCGCCTGTCGGGCGATCCATTCGTTTCGAGCCTTCTCCCAGATCTCCTGATTTGAGGTGATGGTAACACCGGCGGGAACCGGAACCGGATAGGGCTCGTGGCCGGTCCACACGAGGGTGACTTTCTCATAGGTGCCCGGGGGGAATCGCATGTCGTCAGGGCCGTTGATCGAAATGGCGCTCATATGCAGAATGCAATTACTCATCTCGATGCGACCGGAGCTGTTCGCCCATTTGAAAAACATCCCCGGAGCGCGACCGATCTTGTCTTCGCCGGTGAGGATGAAGCGGTCTCGCCAGGGCTTTCCTTCGGCCCCGTCATGAGGCTGGGCCGAAACGCGGATCAGCGAATCGCGGATCACGGTGGTGAGTTCGGCGACGCGTTCGTCAGGGGCGCGCTGTGAGAGAAAGACAAAGCACCCGTCGATGAGACAATCGATGACTTCGCCGGGAACGAGGTCGTCATTCTCGATCGCATCGTCGCGGATCTCTTCCATCCAGGCGCGTTCGAGAGTCCAATGATCGAGGCCCTCGCCCGGGCCAAATCCATCTTCGGTGTTCTTGAAGAAAACGTCGGTCAGGGTCACGGTGCCTTCGCAGTTTTTCACGAGGAGGGCGTCGCCGTCCCACATTTCTTTGACGACGCGCCAGGGAAGGTTTGGGGATTGCAGGCCGATCACAGCAACGCCCGACAAAGACAGGTCTTTCGAGTCTCGAAGTTGCAGCGGGTAGATTTCTTCGTTCGGCAATTCGCGAGTCACGAGGACGGCGGTGTCCGGATAACCGATTCCATTTTCAGGGTCGCGATTACGGGCAGAGTGCAGCGCAAACCCCGGGAGCGTTTCGTAGTGCTCCGATTTCCCGCCATAGATGGTCACGCCATGAGCGAGTACCTTTCCGCCTTCGGGGAGATCATCGAGGATGAATTGTTCCTCGTAGTCGCCAGGCGGGATTTTTTGCACGCTTCCAGCCTTGCCGACGGAACTCGCCGCGGAGCAAAAACAAAGGAAGGCGAGGAGTCGAAAGATCACTGCCAAATCTAGGCGGGTTACGGAGCGACGGCAATGGCTTCGTTCGGCACAAGCCGCCTCGCTTTCGACCGACCGCCGTTCCAGATGTCGTATTCGGGATCGGCGTAGCGATTGAAAAAGGCGTTGAGCTTGCCGATCATTCTTTCCTGAACGTCGGCGAGGCGAGGTTGGCCGAAGAGATTGAAGCGCTCCATCGTATCGTTCTCCATGTCGTAAAGCTCCGACGGACCATCGGGGTTTTTCCGAAGGACGATCTTCCAGCGCTCATCGCGGAAGGAGCGGCATCCTTCCATTTCGTAGCCCATTTCATTCTCCCAGGCGAGGGAGTCGCCTTTGAGGAGCGGGGCAAAGTTTCGACCGGGCGACTCGGGAGCGTTCGGCATGCGGTGCCCGAGATCGAGATGCGCGAGGACGCTGGGGAGAAAGTCGTAGTTGGAAACGATGAGATCGCTTTCCCCCGGAGTGACCGCGCCGGGTTGCCGAAAGATAAACGGGATCTGCATCATCATGTCGTGCGCGGCGATGGGGCGGGTGTGATCGCCCATGCCGAAGAAGCCGTTCTGGCCACCCATCCAACCCTGATCGCCGGCAAAGACGACGAGGGTGTTTTCGTCGAGGCCATTGTCTTTCAGTGCCTCGAGGATTTCGCCGACGCCATCGTCGATCGCACTGACTTCAGCGGCGACACGGCGGATGCTGACATCGTTGTTGTGATAGTCGAGATTGTTGTATTGCCAGGGATGAACGGTGTCCCTTGGGAACGAAAGGAGCGGTTTGTCCGCGTAGTATTCCGCATGGCGATTCTGCGACTCCTCGAGGAGGAGCGGACTGAGGCAGTAAGGGCCGTTGTAGGCGAGGTAGAGAAAGAATGGCTTTTCGCTGTCCTTCTGCGCGTCGAGAAATTCTTTGCCCCGCTCCGTCCAGAGGTCGGTCATGTACTTTGGTGAGGGTTTGATCTCTCCGTTTTCAATGATGGGGTCGGTGTAGAAGTCCTTCGTGCTGCCCCGCGCCATCGTGATCCAGGTTGAGAAGCCGTCTTGAGGCGTCAGGTTCGCGCCGAGGTGCCATTTGCCAACGAGGCCGCAGGTGTAGCCTTCGCGATGGAGGATTTCGGGGAGCGTGTCGAATTCTTCGAGCGTGTAGTAGGCCTCTTCTCCCATCATGTATTTGTTGTCGAGAAAGGAGTGCACGCCATGTTGCGAAGGAAGGAGCCCCGTGAGGAAGGTCGCGCGGGTCGGTGAGCAGACTGGATTGCTGCTGAGCGCGCGCTGAAAGAGGAAGCCCTCTTTCGCCATCTCATCGAGGTGCGGCGTGCGAATGTCAGGGTTCCCGTAGCAGCCGAGAGTCCAGGCGCCATGGTTGTCGGTCAGGATGAAAACGAGGTTCGTCGGTTTCGGTTCGCCCATCGACGAGAATGGGATCGCGAGGATGAGGGCGAGGAGAATGGTTCCGTTGCGCATCCTTATGGTTTATCGGAAAGCCGCGCCGTCGGCCATCCCCTAATCCCGTGCCGCCGGAAAGGGTTTCGCCTGCGCCCCCGGATTGATCGTGAACTGCGTGCGAAAGTCTCGTGGTGTCGTCCCTTTGAGAGCGCGGAAGCGGCGATTGAAGTGCGAGAGGTTTTGAAAGCCGGAGTCAAAGGCGATTTCAGAAATCGGATCCGCAGTTTCAAGGAGGCGGCGAGAGGCCTCCCCGATGCGGAGTTCGTGCAGGTAGGCGATGAGCGTTTTTCCGGTGTTGGCTTTGAAAAAGCGGCAGAAAGATTTCGGGCTCATCTTCGCGACCGCAGCGGCTTCTTCGAGGGTGACCTGTCGCGTCTTGTGTTGCTGGAGAAAGCTGAGCACTTCGCCGAGTCGTGAGATGTCCTGCTCTTTGAGGGAGGGTGAGAAGGCTGGACTCGCGAGAGGTGTTTTTTCCGCCGAGGCGGCGAGGAATTCCAAAAGGTGGAGGAGTGAAAGAAAGCGTTCGAGGGGGGATTGATCTTTCATCGCAAGAATCCGCCGGGCAGCTTCGGTCGCCGTTTCGCCATGAAACTCGAATCCGAAGCGGGCTTCCTCAAGGAACTCGCGCACGACCTGCATTTCGGTTTTGCGAAGGAGATCCCCGCCCAGGGATTTCGCGGAAAACTGGATCACCGCGAGCGAGGGTCGGTCCCAGTCATTCTCGTCGGGCTTTCCGGAATGAAGGGCGTGCGGAATGTTCGGCCCGTTCATGATCAGGGTCCCTTTCGTGAGGCGACCGATATGGTCCCCGGACATGAACTCCCCGGCATGGTCTTTGAGCGAGAGAAGGATGTCGAACTCGGGGTGGTAGTGATAGACCGGCCAGACGTCGCGATCGATTTTGAAGACCATCGCCTGGGTGGCGCCGGTGGGGATGAATTCAAGTTGCGGGCGGGCCATGGCGGAAGTGCGGAAAGTGTACCGTAATCTACGGCTGAATTGCGTATTTTTCTCTAAAAGTGAGAAAATCGTATCAGTTTGTGTCCTTATCGAATTTGCAGGATCGACCTATCATGGGGATCTTTCGTAAGCTCTTGAACTCCGATGCGACTTTTCCCCCCAGCCCTTGCTGTCTTCAGCCTCCTCCCGGTATGCCTCGCTGCGTCGGAGGAGCTGGAGTTTTTTGAAAAGAAGATCCGACCGGTCCTTGCCGGGAAATGTTATAGCTGTCATTCGGCGGACGCTGAGAAGTTGAAGGGGGGGCTGCAGTTGGATCACCTCGAGCATTTCCTCGTCGGCGGTGACACAGGGGCAGCGATTGAGCCGGGGTTGGCTTCGCGCAGTCTTCTCATCGAATCGATCCGGTATGGAAATGAGGATCTGCAAATGCCGCCCAAGGAAAAACTCAGCGATGAAATCGTCGCGGATTTTGAAAAATGGATCGACGCCGGAGCGATCTGGCCTGACGAGCCGGTGCCGCAGCGCGATGGAAAAGCCAAGGACGGTTACTTTGATTTGAAGGAGCGCTTTGAAGAGCACTGGAGTTGGCGCCCCGTCACGAAGCCGGAGCTGCCGTCCGTCGAAAATGCGCATTGGCCACAGGAGGGGATCGATCATTTTATCCTCGAAGGCCTCGAGGCGGCCGGGCTGCAACCGGCCCCCGAAGCGGAACCTGCGGCGTGGCTGCGCCGCGTTTATCTCGATCTCATCGGGCTGCCGCCAACGCCTCAGCAGCGGCAGTCGTTTCTCGATGATGAGAAGCCGGGAGCAGAGGAGCGCGTCGTCGATTCCTTGCTGGCCTCGTCGCATTTCGGCGAAAAATGGGCACGGCACTGGATGGATCTCGTCCGCTACGCCGACACCTACGGGCACGAGTTCGACTACCCGATCAATCATTCGCACGAGTATCGCGATTATCTGATCCGTGCCTTCAATGCGGACCTGCCCTACGACGAGATGATCCGCGAGCACATCGCCGGAGATCTCATCAAGACGCCGCGACGACATCCGGAGGAGCAGTTCAACGAGTCCATTCTCGGGACCGCCTTCTGGTATTTTCACGAAGCGACCCACGCACCGACCGATGTCCTCGCGAACGAGGCCGACATCATGGACAACCAAATCGATGTCCTCGGGAAATCATTTCTTGGCCTCACGATTTCCTGCGCGCGCTGCCACGATCACAAATTCGATGCGATCTCGACGGCCGACTACTACGCGCTCACCGCCTACCTGCACAGCAGCGCGAGGCAGGAATATCCGCTCGATGTGAATCGCGTTCGCGAGAAAACGAGAGTCGAGATGGAGGCGATGAAGGAAAAGGGGGACGCGATCCTTTCCGCTCGAGCCGCAGTGACTCCCGTGGAAGAAGATCCCGCCGTGCTCGAAGATTTCGCCGGGGGCACGATCCCGACGGGCTGGAGCACTTCCGGTTTTGCCTTCGCCGGGGGAGGGACTGCTCCCGGCCTTCGCTTCGATGAAGCCCTCCCGTTCACTGTGCCGGGGACGATCGACAGCGGTGTCTTCGGGAAAAAGCAGGTCGGCACCTTGCGGTCGCCGACCTTCACGATCACTGAAGACAATCTCCACGTTCTTCTTCGCGGAAACGCCGTTGCGGTCCGACTCATTATCGACAACTACCAGATGGCGAAATTCAGCGGGCTGCTTTTTCGAGGAACAGACCATAAGAATGTCGACACGAAAGGGAAATTTCAATGGATCACGATGGGTGGTAACCTCGACAAGTATCGGGGGCACAAAGCCTACCTCGAAATTGTCGATGACGGAGATGGCTACGTCATTCTCGATGAAGTGCGTCAGTCGAATGCGGCAAAGGCGCCGCCGGTCCCGCCGTATCCGGAAGCATCGGCCCTGACAGAACCGCAACTGGCGCTCGTGAAAAAAGGGGAAGCGAGTGCGAATGCGCTCCCGGCGCCCCGCTTCGCGGTCGCGATGGCCGAAGGCACGCAGGAAAATGCGAACGTCTATGTCCGCGGGAGTCATCGCAGCCTTGGCGAGGGGGTCCCGCCCCGCTTTCTGGAAGCGCTCGTCAGCGAGGAGGGCGACCGCCTCGTTCTCGCGAACGAGATTGCGAATCCTGACAATCCGCTCACTTCCCGCGTCATCGTGAACCGGATCTGGCACCATCTTTTCGGAAGAGGGATCGTTTCCTCGGTCGATGACTTCGGTCCCATGGGTAAACTCCCGACTCATCCGGAACTGCTCGATTGGCTTGCGACCGACTTTGCCAAGAACGGTTGGTCGATGAAAGGCACAATTCGGGATCTCGTCCTGTCCTCGACCTACCGGCAGGCCTCAACTCCGCACCCTGATGTTTCCCCCGGCCATCTTGCCGAGGTTGATCCGGAGAATGAAAAACTTTCGCGAATGCCGGTGAAGCGACTCACCGGTGAAGTGATTCGTGATTCAATTCTAGCCGTGTCAGGATCGCTGAATCCCGAAGCCTACGGTCCGTCCGTGCCGACGCATCGCACGGCTTTTATGACCGGTCGGGGTGGGCGTGAGAGCGGTCCGCTCGATGGAGGCGGTCGGCGCTCGGTCTATGGAGCAGTCTACCGGAATTTCCTTTCGCCCTTCATGCTCACCTTCGATTCGCCAAGTCCGTTCGGCCCGAAAGGACAGCGCAGCGTCTCCAATGTCCCTGCGCAGTCGCTCGTTCTCATGAACGATCCTTTTGTCGTCGAGCAAAGCCGTCTCTGGGGAGAGAAAGTTGCCGCCACTGCGGAAAGTTCCGAAGAGAGGCTGACGGCGATGTATCTCACTGCGCTCGGGCGGGTTCCAAACGCGGACGAAGCCCGGAAGATCCTCGCCTTTCTCGAGGAATCGGAAGGCGAACCCGCTGACCGCTGGACTCAAGTCGCTCACGTCCTCTTAAACACGAAGGAATTCATCTTCATCCCCTGACAAAACGCCATGCACTGTCGAAATTTTCAGAACAGCCCCGTTTCCCGCCGCGAGATGCTTCGCGGATGCGCGATGGGATTTGGCGGGGTCGCGATGCAGGCTCTCACGACCGGGTCGGCGCAGGCAAAGCTCGCGAACCCGCTCGCGCCGCGCATCCCTCATTTCCGTCCGAAGGCAAAGAACGTCATCTTTCTCTATATGGACGGCGGCCCCTCCCAGGTCGATACCTTTGACCACAAGCCGCTCCTGAAAAAATACAACGGGCGCGATCCGAAGGAAGTCATTGGAAAGCTCGCGCCGACTCAGTTCGACAATGTCGGGAAACTTCTCCAGTCGCCCTGGGAGTTCAAGCAACGCGGCGAGAGCGGTGCCTGGGTCAGTGATTTGTTTCCCCATCTCGCGCAGAAGGAAGTGATCGACGAACTCGCCTTCGTGAAGTCGATGACCTCGCGCTTTTCCGAACACACTTTCGCGAACTACTTCCTCCACACCGGGAGCGGCTTTCAGGGACGTCCCAGCATGGGCGCATGGCTCGGGTACGGACTCGGATCGGAGAATGAGAATCTGCCCGGTTTTGTCGTCTTGAACGGCGGCCTCATCCCGCCGGGCGGCCTTGACTGCTTCGGTTCCGGGTTTCTCCCCGCGGCCTATCAAGGATCGATTTTCCTACCGCAGGCACAGCCGATTGCCAACATTCAGCCACAGGTTTCGCCGGAGGTCCAGAAGCGGAAGCTGGGGCTTCTGCGCGATCTCGATCTCGGAGCCTTGCCTGACTCGGAGCCGGATCCTCAAATCGAGGCGGCGATTCAAAACTACGAGACCGCCTTCCGGATGCAAACGGCGGTGCCGGACCTCATGGATCTGCGCGGCGAGCCGGATTCGGTGAAAAAGCTCTACGGGCTCGAAGCCGATTTCGAGCAGACGAAAACTTTCGGACTGCAGTGCCTTCTTGCCCGCCGTCTCGTCGAGCGCGGCGTTCGCTTCATTGAATTAACCTGTCCGAAAGTGGGTGGTGACCGATGGGATCAGCACGGAAAACTCTACGAGGGACACACGAATAATTGCCAAGCCGTCGATCAACCCATCGCCGGCCTCATCACCGATTTGAAGCGTCTCGGCATGCTCGAGGACACTCTCGTGGTTTGGTCAGGAGAGTTCGGTCGCACGCCCTTTGCTCAGGGCACCGATGGGCGCGATCACAACCCCTTCGGTTTCACCCTCTGGATGGCCGGCGGCGGAGTCAAAGCCGGCTCAAGTGTCGGCGAGACCGATGAGTGGGGCTACAAAGCCGTCCGCGACCGCTACGAAATCCACGATCTCCACGCGACGATGTTGCACCTCCTCGGCGTGAATCATGAGCAGAGCACCTTCCGCTTTAGTGGGAGAGACATGCGCCTGACCGATGTTCACGGGCATGTCATGAAGGAGATTCTGGCGTAGGGCCTTTCTTTTTAGATCGGCAAAGCTTCTTCCGCTTTGCCGAAGCGCACTCGCAGTCAAAACACCCTTCTGGTAAGGTTGCAACAAGCGTCTCGGTCCGTCGGAGGCATCTACCTGAATGTGCTTTCAAATTCCGCAACTTTTGTATCGAATTTATCGAACAAACTTCGCTAAGAGGTGTCTACCATTGTAACAGCGCTTCTTCCGTGAGGCGCAGAAGTTTAACCCATATGAATAGACATTAGAGAAAACTACCTCGGCGACATGCCGCCCGCATTGTGATCGAGGTCCCTGAAAAACGAGATTGAGAAACGCCCGAAATGACGATTCCATCCCGCCACGCCGCTGAGAAAAGCGGAGTGCTGAGGACCCCACCGAAAGGCTGCCTGTCGCCTCAACAGCGACACCAAAATGGCAGCCTTCCTACATTCTCTTGAAAGACTTCGACGCGTTTCAAAAACGGATGAATCGAAGCCTGATATCCGGCGTCCCCGGATCGGCCTCGCGCTCTCCTCTGGCGGCGCGAAAGGACTCGCTCACATCGGCGTGATCCAAGTCCTCGAAGAGAACGGCATTGAGATCGACGCCGTCGCGGGGACGAGCATGGGAGCGTACGTCGGCGGCCTTTGGTCAGCCGGATTTAATGGCAAAGAGCTGGAGGGTCTCGCCGCCGACATGGCGGGCAAGCGTGATTTGCTCCGTCTCGTCGATCCGGTCTTTCCCCCTCGGCGCGGCTTCCTTCGCGGGACGAGCATTCTGGAGCGGCTCAACGAATCGCTGCGCGGAAGCACTTTCGCGGATCTCCCGAAACCGTTCCTCGCCGTCGCGACCGAATTTGAAACCCTCGAGCGGGCCGTCTTCCGCACCGGCGATGTCGCCTCCGCGATCATTGCGAGCCTCGCCGTCCCCGGTGTCGTTGTTCCGGTGATGCGGGACGGCGTCGAGTACATCGACGGCGGCGTGTGTGACCCTCTTCCGGTTGGTCTCGCCAAATCGACCTGGGATCTCGACTACGTCATCGCCGTGAATGCCCTCCCTCCGGTCGGCTCTCTTCGCAAGCGCCGCGATCTTCCCGCAAAGGCCGGCCTCTGGCGAAAATCGCTCCGTTTTCTTAACCGGCACCTCAACTATTTTGCCCGCGGCAACTTGCTCGACATCCTGCGCGCCGCCGCGATGGGATCGCAGATGCGTCTCGTCGAGAAGAGCGCGCGCCAGGCCGATGTTCTCATCGCGCCGATGAGTCCGAAGACGGGCTGGCACGATTACCATCGCTACGCTCACTACATCAGGATCGGCCGCGAAGCCGCGCTTTGCGCCCTCCCTGAAATCAAGGCTTTGCTTGAAACCGGAAACCGCTCTCCCGAAACCAAACCCGAAACCCTTAACCGGATAGAACTACCATGCGCTTAAACGACCGACTCACGACTCACTGGGATACCCTCAAAGCGGACGAACTTCGTCATCTCCAGGGGAAGCGCTTACATGGTTTTTTGAAAAATCATGTCGTTCCCTTTTCGGGCTACTATGGAAAAGCCTTTCACGATGCCGGACTGGACCCGGACGAAATCCGAACGGTCGAGGACCTGACAAAACTCCCTTTCAGCTCGAAGCGAACCCTCATCTCGAGCGAGGACGGCACCCCGCTGACCCGGGATTTCGTGCTCGTCCCTGATGAGGAAATTCTCGCGCGGCGACCTGCCACGATCCTCCGTGCAATGCGGCACGGGCGGGCGGCGGTAAAGGCCGGGTTTGAAAAAGAATATCGGCCCATTCTCATGACGAGCACGACAGGGCGCTCGGCGGACCCGATTCCGTTTCTCTACACGCAGCACGATCTCGACATTCTCGCTCTCGCGGGACGACGCATGATGGAAGTCTGCGACTCGCGCCCGGAGTTTCGCCATCTCAATCTCTTTCCCTTCGCCCCGCACCTCGCCTTCTGGCAGGCGCATTACGCGGGGATTGGCTACAATACTTTCACTCTCTCGACGGGTGGAGGAAAGGTCATGGGAACCGAGGGAAATGTTCGTCTGTTAGGGAAAATCAATCCCGACGCTCTCATCGGGATGCCGACCTTCATCTACCACGTTCTTCAAGTCGCGGTGGAGAAGGGACTGCACTGTCCGAAGATCCGTCGGATCGTTCTCGGTGGCGAAAAAGTCCCCGAGGGCCTGCGTCGCAAGTTGCGGACGCTTTGTGCGGAACTCGGTTCCGGCAAGGTCGAGGTCATGGCGACCTACGGATTCACCGAGGCGAAAATGGCCTTTCCCGAGTGCCCATCACACGGAGGTGACGCCACCGGCTATCACTTGTATCCCGACCTCGGGATTGTCGAAGTGATTGATCCCGAAAGCGGCGAAGTCGTTCCCGACGGCGAGCCGGGCGAGAT